>Ga0102588_1000054_pt1 | contig 279340 bp, 234 predicted proteins | sample AraplaMF_Col_mMS_FD_76854 | JGI IMG/M metagenome (GOLD analysis project Ga0102588, IMG submission 76854) | Arabidopsis root microbial communities from the University of North Carolina, USA - plate scrape MF_Col_mMS (SPADES assembly) (version 2) | ecosystem: Host-associated > Plants > Roots >... | reverse complement strand
GATCAAGAGCTTCGCCTTGCGGCTGACCCCATCAATTAACCTTCCAGCACCGGGCAGGCGTCACACCCTATACGTCCACTTTCGTGTTTGCAGAGTGCTGTGTTTTTGATAAACAGTCGCAGCGGCCTGGTTTCTGCGACCCTCTTCAGCTATAGCTCGCACGAGCCACCAAAAAGGGTGCACCTTCTCCCGAAGTTACGGTGCCATGTTGCCTAGTTCCTTCACCCGAGTTCTCTCAAGCGCCTGAGAATTCTCATCCTACCCACCTGTGTCGGTTTACGGTACGGTCTTCGTGAGCTGAAGCTTAGGAGCTTTTCCTGGAAGCGTGGTATCAGTGACTTCGCTCTAAGAGCTCGTCTCGGTGCTCGGTCTTAAAGGATCCCGGATTTGCCAAAGATCCAAACCTACCGCCTTTCCCCGGGACAACCAACGCCCGGTACACCTAACCTTCTCCGTCCCTCCATCGCACTCACGCGAGGTGCAGGAATATTAACCTGCTTCCCATCGACTACGGCTTTCGCCCTCGCCTTAGGGACCGACTAACCCTGCGTCGATTAACGTTGCGCAAGGAAACCTTGGGCTTTCGGCGTGCGGGCTTTTCACCCGCATTATCGTTACTCATGTCAGCATTCGCACTTCCGATACCTCCAGCGGACTTCTCAATCCACCTTCGCAGGCTTACGGAACGCTCCTCTACCGCGCATAACAAAGTTATGCACCCCAAGCTTCGGTTCTGTGCTTAGCCCCGTTAAATCTTCCCCGCAGACCGACTCGACCAGTGAGCTATTACGCTTTCTTTAAAGGGTGGCTGCTTCTAAGCCAACCTCCTGGCTGTCTGTGCCTTTCCACATGGTTTTCCACTTAGCACAAAATTTGGGACCTTAGCTGTGGGTCTGGGTTGTTTCCCTTTTCACGACGGACGTTAGCACCCGCCGTGTGTCTCCCATACAGTCCGTCTCGGTATTCGGAGTTTGCAATGGTTTGGTAAGTCGCGATGACCCCCTAGCCATAACAGTGCTCTACCCCCGAGAGGATACATATGAGGCGCTACCTAAATAGCTTTCGAGGAGAACCAGCTATCTCCGGGTTCGATTAGCTTTTCACTCCTAATCACACCTCATCCCCTACCTTTGCAACGGGAGTGGGTTCGGGCCTCCAGTTGATGTTACTCAACCTTCACCCTGGGCATGACTAGATCACCCGGTTTCGGGTCTACTGCCCGCGACTATGCGCCCTTATCAGACTCGGTTTCCCTTCGCCTCCCCTATACGGTTAAGCTTGCCACGAACAGTAAGTCGCTGACCCATTATACAAAAGGTACGCAGTCACCCTTGCGGGCTCCTACTGCTTGTACGCACACGGTTTCAGGATCTATTTCACTCCCCTCTCCGGGGTTCTTTTCGCCTTTCCCTCACGGTACTGGTTCACTATCGGTCGGTCAGGAGTATTTAGCCTTGGAGGATGGTCCCCCCATGTTCAGACAGGGTTTCACGTGCCCCGCCCTACTCGTCTTCACTGGTATGGCCCTTTCAAATACAGGGCTATCACCTTCTATGGCCAACCTTTCCAGGTTGTTTTTCTAAAACCATACCAGCTTAAGGGCTAGTCCGCGTTCGCTCGTCGCTACTGACGGAATCTCGGTTGATTTCTTTTCCTCCGGGTACTTAGATATTTCAGTTCCCCGGGTTCGCTTCCAGCAGCTATGTATTCACTGCAGGATACTGCCGAAGCAGTGGGTTTCCCCATTCGGACATTGCCGGATCAAAGCTTGTTGCCAGCTCCCCGACACTTTTCGCAGGCTGCCACGTCCTTCATCGCCTCTGACCGCCAAGGCATCCACCGTGTGCGCTTATTCGCTTGACCATATAACCCCAAGTCGCCTCGGGGTCACATGACGTGTTGATGGGGTACAAAGCCATCAACGCGAACATACGACTCAATTATTAGGGACTCGAAGTCCCCGCCTTAGCCTCAACGACACGTTTAGATAGATATCTCAAACGCTCGCTACGTCACAAGTTATAAAAGAACATGCATCAGCCTCAACGCTGATCCATTAAATTCTTAGTGTGCACATACATTCAGAGTGGTGGGTCTGGGAGGACTCGAACCACCGACCTCACCCTTATCAGGGGTGCGCTCTAACCACCTGAGCTACAGACCCAAAAGTCTTTCTCACCCTGGTGGAGCCTGTCGGGATCGAACCGACGACCCCCTGCTTGCAAAGCAGGTGCTCTCCCAGCTGAGCTAAGGCCCCGAAACGGGACTATCCACGCCGGCCTGGCCGACGCAGAACTCTGAATGCAGGTAACTTGTGAGGACGCCCGACAGGACGATGCTGTCATGCTCAAAAGGAGGTGATCCAGCCGCACCTTCCGATACGGCTACCTTGTTACGACTTCACCCCAGTCATCGGCCACACCGTGGCAAGCGCCCTCCCGAAGGTTAAGCTACCTGCTTCTGGTGCAACAAACTCCCATGGTGTGACGGGCGGTGTGTACAAGGCCCGGGAACGTATTCACCGCAGCAATGCTGATCTGCGATTACTAGCGATTCCGACTTCATGGAGTCGAGTTGCAGACTCCAATCCGGACTGAGATAGGGTTTCTGGGATTGGCTCACCCTCGCGGGATTGCAGCCCTCTGTCCCTACCATTGTAGTACGTGTGTAGCCCTGGTCGTAAGGGCCATGATGACTTGACGTCATCCCCACCTTCCTCCGGTTTGTCACCGGCGGTCTCCTTAGAGTTCCCACCATTACGTGCTGGCAACTAAGGACAAGGGTTGCGCTCGTTGCGGGACTTAACCCAACATCTCACGACACGAGCTGACGACAGCCATGCAGCACCTGTCTCACGGTTCCCGAAGGCACCAATCCATCTCTGGAAAGTTCCGTGGATGTCAAGACCAGGTAAGGTTCTTCGCGTTGCATCGAATTAAACCACATACTCCACCGCTTGTGCGGGCCCCCGTCAATTCCTTTGAGTTTCAGTCTTGCGACCGTACTCCCCAGGCGGCGAACTTAACGCGTTAGCTTCGATACTGCGTGCCAAATTGCACCCAACATCCAGTTCGCATCGTTTAGGGCGTGGACTACCAGGGTATCTAATCCTGTTTGCTCCCCACGCTTTCGTGCCTCAGTGTCAGTGTTGGTCCAGGTAGCCGCCTTCGCCACAGATGTTCCTCCCGATCTCTACGCATTTCACTGCTACACCGGGAATTCCGCTACCCTCTACCACACTCTAGTGACCCAGTATCCACTGCAATTCCCAGGTTGAGCCCAGGGCTTTCACAACGGACTTAAATCACCACCTACGCACGCTTTACGCCCAGTAATTCCGAGTAACGCTTGCACCCTTCGTATTACCGCGGCTGCTGGCACGAAGTTAGCCGGTGCTTATTCTTTGGGTACCGTCAGAACAATCGGGTATTAGCCGACTGCTTTTCTTTCCCAACAAAAGGGCTTTACAACCCGAAGGCCTTCTTCACCCACGCGGCATGGCTGGATCAGGCTTGCGCCCATTGTCCAATATTCCCCACTGCTGCCTCCCGTAGGAGTCTGGACCGTGTCTCAGTTCCAGTGTGGCTGATCATCCTCTCAGACCAGCTACGGATCGTCGCCTTGGTGGGCCTTTACCCCGCCAACTAGCTAATCCGACATCGGCTCATTTAATCGCGCAAGGCCCGAAGGTCCCCTGCTTTCACCCGAAGGTCGTATGCGGTATTAGCGTAAGTTTCCCTACGTTATCCCCCACGAAAAAGTAGATTCCGATGTATTCCTCACCCGTCCGCCACTCGCCACCCATAAGAGCAAGCTCTTACTGTGCTGCCGTTCGACTTGCATGTGTTAGGCCTGCCGCCAGCGTTCACTCTGAGCCAGGATCAAACTCTTCACTTAAAACTGCATTGCCCGAAGGCAAAAATTTAAAGCTGCAGAAGTTCAACCACTGGCAACGTATCGCTTGCTTTAAGCAATTGATTTGCTGCTTGATTAAACGTCTGCAAGATGGACAAGTCATCCTTCCTGCAGGCGTCCGCACAAATTACCTGCGCACACTTTCAAAGAACTTCGGGGCCGGCCTCAGCGCCTTTCCCTTTTCGCACCCGACGTTTCCGTCGTAGCGAGCCGCCCATTATAGCGGACTTTTTCACTCCGTCAACACCTCGTTTCGAGGAGGTTGACGCCGCTTCAGACCCGAAGGTTTTCCTGAAGCGAGCCCGCCATCATAGCGGACTTTTTCCTTTCGTCAACCCCTCGTTTCCGAGGACCTGACCGCTTCTCCGTCCCGGCCCGAAGGCCTTTCGTTGAAGCGAGCCGCACATCTTAGCCGGCTTTTCAGTTTCGTCAACACCTCGTTATTTGGAGGGAGTTGGCGACCCGCCTGGCGCCTGCCGGTGTTTGGCGAGGCCCCTCGTGACGGGGGAAGGAAAGTATGGCTGCTTCCCCGGCCTTTGGGAAGTGGTTTGTGAAAATATTTTTACGCGCCGATGCAGGAACGAAGACAGCCCGCGTGCGGGCGGGTTTCAGCCCTGCACCAGCAGTACCCGGGCAAAGTTGCGCTTGCCGATCTGGATGACACCCTCGAAACCCGGGGCCAGCTGCAGCTGCGGGTCCTCCACCACCTCGCCGGCCACGCGGACGGCGCGCTCCTTGAGCTTGCGGCTGGCTTCCGAGTTGCTCGGCGTCAGCCCGGCAGCGGTCAGCAGCGCGGCGATGCGCAGGCCCTCGGCCGGCACCACCACTTCCTGCAGCGGCAGCAGCGAGGTGTCGCCCTGCCCGGTCACCACGGCATGCCAGCCGGCGATCGCCTGCTCGGCGGCGGCGGCGTCATGGAAGCGGGTGGCCAGCTCGCGCGCCAGGCGCAGCTTCACCTCGCGGGGATTGAGCTGGCCGGCCTCGACGCTGGCCTTCAGCGCGCTGGCCTCTTCCATGCCGATCTCGAAGGACAGCAGCTCGATCCAGCGCCAGGTCAGCTCATCGCCGATCTTCATGGTCTTGGTGACGATGTCGATGGCCGGCTCGCTGATGCCGATGTAGTTGCCCAGCGACTTGGACATCTTGTTTACCCCGTCCAGGCCCTCCAGCAGCGGCATGGTCAGCACGATCTGGGCCGGTTGGCCGTAGTGCTCCTGCAGGCCGCGGCCCATCAGCAGGTTGAACTTCTGGTCGGTACCGCCAAGCTCGACGTCGGCCTTGAGCGCCACCGAGTCGTAGCCCTGCACCAGCGGGTAGAGGAACTCGTGGATGGCGATGGACTGCTGGGCGGCATAGCGCTTGGCGAAGTCGTCGCGCTCGAGCATGCGCGCCACGGTGTGCTGGCCGGCCAGGCGGATCATGTCCGCCGCGCCCATCTGGCCGAACCACTCCGAGTTGAAGCGCACTTCGGTGCGCTCGCGGTCGAGCACCTTGAACACCTGCTCCTCGTAGGTGCGCGCGTTGGCCAGCACGTCCTCGCGGGTGAGCGGCTTGCGGGTGACGTTCTTGCCGGTCGGGTCGCCGATCATCCCGGTGAAGTCGCCGATCAGGAAGATCACCTGGTGGCCGAGGTCCTGGAACTGGCGCATCTTGTTGAGCAGGACCGTGTGGCCCAGGTGCAGGTCCGGGGCGGTGGGATCGAAACCGGCTTTCACGCGCAGCGGCCGCCAGGCCTTCAGGCGGGCCTCGAGCTCGTCGGGCTTGAGGATTTCATCGGCACCGCGGCCGATCAGGGCAAGGGATTGGGCGATCGAGGACAAAACAGGACTCCAGCGGGGTTGGCGGCCGTCAAGAACGTGAACGATGTTAAACGCGAGTTAATGCCGCGCCAAGCGAAAACATGAACAGGCTCAATGGTTTGACGCGGTCTTTAGGGGTGTCTATGGTACCGGCGTTTGCGCTCACGCTCCGAACCACCGAGGGACCCCTAGATGCATCATTCCGAGCAGGACCGCGCGCGTCGCCAGCGCTTCCAGGAACGACTCCACGTCCTCCATGACTCGGCCTTGCATCGAAGGCTCAAGCAACATCTCCCCGCCGCTTTCAACCAGCGCTGGACGCGCCGGCACTGGGTGCACGCGAGCCTGTTCACCACCATCGGCGCCCTGCTGGCGACGATCGTGCCGGGCTTCTCCAACGCGATCGACGCCCCGCTGGTCACCCACTCCACCCTCGCGCTGCCGCTGCCGCCGCTGTCGCCGGCCAAGCTGCAGGGCGTGCCGGGCGACAGCTGGCAGCTGCTGCGGATCAAGCCGGGCCAGACCCTGAGCGGGGTCTTCAGCGACCTGGACATCCCTTCCACCACCCTGGCCCGCGTGCTCGACCATCCGGGCACGCGCGAGGCGCTGAGCCGGCTGCGGCCGGGCGCCGAGCTGGCCTTCGACATGCCCACGGCGGGCGAACTGCGGGCGATCCGCTTCGACCGCGACCCCAGCCACCGGGTGGAACTGGTGCTGGGTCCGGAGACCGTGCGCGAGAAGGTCACCGAGCGCGCCACCACGGTGCGCACGGTGGTCGCCAGCGGCGAGATCACCAGCTCGCTGTACGCGGCGGCCCGCAAGGCTGGGCTGTCGCCGTCGGCGGTGGCGACGATGACCGACGAGATCTTCAAGTACGACATCGACTTCGACAAGGACCTGCAGCCGGGCGACCGCTTCAGCGTGGTCATGGACGAAACCTGGCGCGAGGGCGAGCGGATCGACACCAGCAAGATCCTCGCGGCCACCTTCACCACCGGCGGCAAGACCTATACCGGCTTCCGCTTCGAGCGCGGCGGCAAGCCGGCCGAGTACTTCGACATCACCGGCCGGCCGCTGAAGAAGAGCTTCATCCGCATGCCGGTGACCTATACCCGCATCAGCTCGACCTTCGGCATGCGCAAGCACCCGGTGCTGGGCACGATCCGCGGCCACAAGGGCATCGACTACGCCGCCCCGACCGGCACCCCGATCATGGCCGCCGGCGATGCGCAGGTGAAGTTCGTCGGCACCCAGCGCGGCTACGGCAACGTGATCATCCTCGACCACGGCAAGGGCTACAGCACGCTGTACGGCCACATGTCGCGCTTCGGCAAGGTGCGCGCCGGCCAGCGCATCAACCAGGGCACGGTGATCGGCTACGTCGGCATGACCGGCCTTGCGACCGGCCCGCACCTGCACTACGAATTCCGCGTCAACGGCGTCCAGCGCAACCCGGCCTCGGTGACCATGCCGCCGCCGACCCCGCTGGGCGGCGCCGAGCTGGTGGCCTTCCGCGCCCAGACCGCGCCGGCGATGGCGCGCATCGAGGGCATGGAGAAGCTCATCTACGCCGATGCCGACACCAGGCCGGCCAACGGCAAGGCCCGGGGCAAGGGCCGCGGCTGAGCCGCCCTGCCAACGTACTGGATGGACGGCGCCCTTCCCGGGCGCCGTATCTTTATCGGCTTCCTGATCCGCGAGATGCCCGCATGCTGGACCTGCCCGGCCCCGACACGCCCCTGTACATCGGCCTGATGTCCGGCACCAGCGCCGACGGCATCGATGCCGCGCTGGTGGCGTTCCCAGAAGGCGACGCCGACGACGCACCGCGCTGCCGGCTGCTGGCCGCGCACACCCACCCCTGGGAACCGTCGCTGCGCGAGGAACTGGTCGCCCTGGGCCAGGGCCGGGCGCTTGGCTCGCTGGATGTGCTTGGCCGGCTCGACGCGCTGGTCGGGCAGGCATTCGCCGCCGCCGCGAACCAGCTGCTGGCCATCGCCGGCGTGCCGGCCACACGGGTGGGGGCGATCGGCTCGCATGGCCAGACGGTGCGCCACCGCCCGCTGGCCGAGCCGGCCTTCACCCTGCAGATCGGCGACGCCAACCGGATCGCCGAGGCCACCGGAATCACCACCGTGGCCGACTTCCGCCGTCGCGACGTGGCCGCCGGCGGCCACGGTGCCCCGCTCATGCCCGCCTTCCACCTGGCGATGCTGGGCAGCGCCGGCGAGGACCGCGCGGTGCTCAACCTCGGCGGCATCGGCAACCTGACCCTGATCCCCCGCGAGGGCATCGTGCGCGGTTTCGATACCGGCCCGGCCAACGCGCTGATGGACAGCTGGTGCCAGCTACACACCGGCCAGCCCTTCGATGCCGACGGCGCGTTCGCCGCCAGCGGACGGGTTCTGCCGGCCCTGCTAGCGCAATGGCAGGCCGAGCCCTGGTTCGACCTGCCGCCGCCCAAGAGCACCGGCCGCGAGCAGTTCCACCTGGACTGGGCGCTGGCCGCGCCCGCGGCGGCCGGCGCGGCGCCTGCGGACATCCAGGCCACGCTGCTGGCGCTGACCGTGGCCACTGTCAGCGAGGCCCTGCTTCGCCACCTGCCCGATGCCCGGCGCGTGCTCGTCTGCGGCGGCGGTGTGCGCAACCGGCTGCTGATGGAAAGGCTGGCGACCCGGCTGGCGGGTATCGACGTGGTCTCGAGCCAGGCCCACGGCCTGGATCCGGACTACCTGGAAGCGATGGGTTTCGCCTGGCTGGCGTCGCGGACGATGGCGGGACGCTCAGGCAACCTGCCGGCGGTCACCGGCGCGCGTGGGCACCGCATCCTGGGCGCTATCCACCCGGCCTGAAGTCTTCAGAAACTGGCGCCGGGCGGCAGCAGTTTCAGCGCGGCGATCGCGTCGGCGAGCGCGTCCACTTCCGGGTTCACGAAGCCGCCGTTGACCTCGTGTTCGCTGGTGAACAGCCCCTGCTCGATGAGACTGGTCACCGTCTGGTGCTGGGTCCAGCCGCGCGCCACGGAAATGCGGCGGATGCGGTCGACCAGCATCGGATCGATGTTGCGCAGGACCAGATCGGTCATTTGTTTCCCCAAAGCTGCCTTGCCGAGGATCCCCCCGGCGGCATCATCGGCAAGTTGCGTCCCGGTTTCAATCGGCCGCGGCGGCGGATCAGCCGCTTCCTGCGGATGGCGGCGCGGGGGCCGGGTCGACGATGCGCGGCCACAGCCAGGCCAGCAGCAGCAGGGTCGGCACCACGGTCAGTGCGCTGAGGATGAAGAAGGTCGAGTAGGAGGTCGCCTCGACGATGTAGCCGGACACGCCGCCGACGAACTTGCCCGGCAGGTTGGCCAGCGACACCAGCAGGCCGTACTGGGTGGCGGTGAAGTTGCGGTCGGTCAGCGAGGACATGAAGGCCACCAGCACCACGCCGGCGAAGCCCTGGAACAGGTTGTCGGCCGACAGCGCGGCGTAGAACGCCCACAGCTTGCCGGGGTTCTGCGCCATCAGCAGGAAGGCCAGGTTCGACAGCGCCACGCCCAGCGCGGCCAGCAGCAGCATCCGCCGGAAGCCGAAAGCAGCCACCGCCGCGCCGCCGGCGAAGGCGCCGACCAGGCCCATCCACACGCCGAACAGCTTGGACACCGTGGCGATGTCTGCCTTGCTGTAGCCCGAGTCCAGGTAGAACGGCCCGGCCATCACCCCGATCACCTGGTCGGGGAACTTGAAGAAGCCCACGAACAGCAGCAGCGCCACCGCCAGGGCGATGCCGTTGCGGGTGAAGAAGCTGCTGATCGGCTGCCAGAACGCGCCGGCGAAATCGATCTGGCGCGCCACCGTGGCCTCGGGGCGTTCCGGCTCCCGGCACAGCAGGGTGGCCAGCACCGGCAGCGCCATCAGTCCGGCCATGGCGACGTAGGTCCAGCGCCAGCCGAGGAATTCAGCCAGGTACAGGGCCACCGCGCCACCGACGATCAGGCCGATGCGGTAGCCGAAGATATAGGTCGCCGCGAGCGCGGCCTGGGCGCTCTCCGGGGCGATCTCGATGCGATAGGCATCAACCACCGAATCCTGGGTCGCGCCCATGAACGAGGCCAGCAGGACCCAGCCGACCAGCCCACCCACGCCCAGCTCCGGCCGCGTCAGCGCCAGCGCGAACAGCGCCACGGTGACGCCGAGCTGGGACACCAGCAGCCAGGAGCGACGGCGGCCGAGGAAGCCGACCAGCGGGAACGCATGGCGGTCCAGCAGCGGTGCCCACAGGAACTTGAGCAGGTAGAAGAAGCTGGCCAGGCTGATCAGGCCGATGCTGTGCAGGTCCAGGCCGACATCGCGCAGCCGCACCGTCAGGGTCTGCGAGGCGATCAGCAGGAACGGCAGGCCGCTGCCGAAGCCGAGTACGGCCAGCGTGCCGGCCGAGGGCGTGGCGAACGCGCGGCGGATGCCCGCCCAGCCCTTGTAGGAAGGCCGCGACGCGGCGGCTTCGCTCACAGGTCGTAGTCCACGCTGAAGGGGGCGTGGTCGGAGAAGCGCTGCCCGGTGTAGATCGAGCAGCCACGCAGGCGATCGCGCAGGTTGGGGGTGGCGAACTGGTAGTCGATCCGCCAACCCACGTTGTTGGCCCGCGCCGCGCCGCGGTTGCTCCACCAGGTGTAATCCTCGCCCTGCGGATTGAGCACGCGGTAGGCGTCGACCCAGCCCCGCCCGCCCGCCAGGTCGGCCTCGCCGTCGAGGTCGGCGCACAGGCCGTTGAGCCAGTCGCGCTCGGGCGGCAGGCAGCCGGAATTCTTCTGGTTGGATTTCCAGTTCCGGATGTCCAGCGCCGAGCGCACGATGTTCCAGTCACCGCACAGCACGTACTGGCGATCGCTGGCCAGCCACTGCGCCAGGGTCGGCCGCAGCCACTCCATGACCTGGAACTTGAAGTCCTGGCGCAGTTCGCCGGAGGACCCGGAGGGAATGTAGAACGAGACCACGCTGAGCTTGCCGTAGCGCGCCTCGATGTAGCGGCCTTCCTCGTCGAACTCGGCCCAGCCCAGCGCGGTGCGGACCTCGTCGGGTTCGCGCCGGCTGTAGATCGCCACGCCGCTGTAGCCCTTCTTGGTGGTCGCGTCGCGGAACCAGGCGCGGTAGCCGGCGGGCAGGAATTCCGGGCCGGCCAGCTGGTGTTCCTGGGCCTTGGTCTCCTGCACGCAGAGCACGTCGGCCTGCTGGGCGGCGAACCAGTCGAAAAAGCCCTTGCTGGCGGCCGAGCGCAGGCCGTTGGCGTTGAAACTGATGATGCGCATGGGAACCGGACCGGGTAGCGGGAAAAACAGCGGCAAGCCTAACCCATGCAGGCCCGCTTCCCGGCCCAACGGCGATATCCTTGTACGGTTTCCCAAGCTGTGATCCCCATGACCGACCACCGGCAACGCTTCCTCGACCTGGCCCTGGCCGCAGACGCCCTGCGCTTCGGCGAGTTCACCCTGAAATCCGGTCGCCTGAGCCCGTATTTCTTCAACGCCGGCCGGTTCGACTCCGGCGCCAAGACCGCGCGCCTGGCCGCCTGCTATGCCGATGCGATCGAAGCCTCGGAGGTGGATTTCGACCTGCTGTTCGGCCCGGCCTACAAGGGCATTCCGCTGGCCACCGCGCTGGCCTGCGAGTTCGCCCACCGCGGCCGCGACCTGCCGCTGGCCTTCAACCGCAAGGAAGCCAAGGCCCACGGCGAGGGCGGCACGCTGATCGGCGCGGCGCTGGAAGGCCGCCGGGCGCTCATCGTGGACGATGTCATCACCGCCGGCACGGCGATCCGCGAGGCCCTGGGCATCATCCGCCAGGCCGGCGGCACCCCGGCGGGGATCGTGGTGGCGCTGGACCGCCAGGAGATCGCCTCCGAGCAGGACCGGCGCTCGGCCGCGCAGGCCGTGGCCGCCGAAGCCGGCATTCCGGTGCTGGCGGTGGCCAGCCTGGGCGACCTGCTTGATTTCGCCGCCGGAAACCCGGACCTTGTCGGCTTCCGGGAACCGCTGCTGGCCTATCGCGCCCGCTACGGAACCGATCCAACGGGCTGAGGACAGCAGGGGGCTGCCATGATGCCGAAGACCACCAGGATGTTGCTCGGCGCCGCCGTCGTGCTGGCGCTGTCGGCGATGGCGCAGGCGCACGCCAAGGCCGGCGATCCCGGCGCGCGCAAGAAGCTCTACTGCTGGAACCAGAACGGCCAGCGGATCTGCAGCGACACCCTGCCCAGCGAAGCGGTCAACCAGGCGCGCGACGAGATCAATGCCAGCAATGGCATGGTCAGCGCCGCGGTCGACCGCCAGCTCACCGCCGACGAGCGCGCCGCCGCGGCCGCCGCGGCCGCCCAGGCCCAGGCCGACCTGGCCGCCGAGGAAACCCGCAAGCGCACCGACCAGGCGATGCTGCTCTCCTTCCATACCGAGGAAGAGCTGATGCGGGTGTTCAGCGACCGCACCGCCCTGATCGACAACAACGTGCAGACCGCGCGCTACAACGTCGACAGCCTGCGTGCCGGGCTGGTCAGCCTGCTGCGCGACGCCGGCGACCGCGAACTGGCCGGCGGCGTCGTGCCGGACAAGCTGGCCAAGGACATCCAGGCCCGCCACCGCGAACTGCTCTGGCAGCAGCACCTGCAGGCCAGCTTCGAACGCCAGCGGCGCGAGCTCGACGGGGAAATCGAGCAGATCCTGCAGCGCTACCGGGCGATGAAGGCCGGGGCGTAGGGTCGGCACATGCCGCTGCGCGGCGTGTGCCTCCAAGCTTTGCTTCGCAAACCTTGGACCCTGACTTCGTGGCTTCCTATCCCCGCGCCTGTCGGCGCGCCCCCTTAACAAAGGGGGCTTTCCTCAAGAGGGCGTGATGCGGGGGATTGCCCTGTAGGAGCGGCTTCAGCCGCGACCTGCCGGATCGTGCGTCGCGGCTGAAGCCGCTCCTACAGTCGGTGCGCTACAGCTCGAACTCGACGCCGGGCAGCAGGGCGCGCAGCTGGTCGCGGAACAGGCCGCGGATGCGGTCCAGGGCGGCGGCGTTGTCGGCCTCGAAGCGCAGCACCAGCACAGGGGTGGTGTTGGAGGCGCGCAGCAGGCCCCAGCCGTCGCTGAAGTCCGCGCGCAGGCCATCGATGGTGGCGAAGCGCGCGCCCTCGAACGGCGAGCCCTCCGCCTGCGCGTTGGCCACGAAACGCTCTACCAGGGCGTGCGGCGAGCCGTCGACCGGCAGCTTGATCTCCGGGGTGGACAGGCTGTCGGGCAGTTCGTCCAGCACCTCGGTCGGCGACTCGTCGCGCTGCGCCAGCACTTCCAGCAGGCGGGCGGCGGCATAGAGGCCGTCGTCGAAGCCGTACCAGCGTTCCTTGAAGAAGAAATGGCCGCTCATCTCGCCGGCCAGTTCGGCGTCGGTCTCGCGCATCTTCGACTTGATCAGCGAGTGGCCGGTCTTCCACATCATCGGGCTGCCGCCGTGGCGCAGCACGAAATCCTGCAGCTTCCCGGTGCACTTGACGTCGTAGATGATCAGCGCGCCGGGGTTGCGCTGCAGCACGTCGGCGGCGAACAGCATCAGCAGGCGATCCGGGAAGACCATCCGGCCTTCGCGCGTGACCACGCCCAGGCGGTCGGCATCGCCGTCGAAGGCCAGGCCGATGTCGGCGTCGAAACGCTGCACCATCTGCACCAGGTCCTCGAGGTTGTGCGGCTCGCTCGGGTCCGGATGGTGATTGGGGAAGGTGCCGTCGACATCGCAGTAGAGCGGGATGACTTCGGCACCGATCGCCTCCAGCAGGCGCGGGGCGATCTCGCCGGCCACGCCGTTGCCGGCGTCGGCGACGACCTTGAGCGGGCGATCGAGCTGCACGTCGTCTGCGATGCGCTGGATGTAGTCCTCGCTGACGTCCTGCTCGCCCAGCGCGCCAGGTTCGGCGGCCACGTGCAGGCGCCCTTCGGCGATGCGCTGGTACAGCTCGGTGATGGCCTCGCCGGCCAGCGTCTCGCCGCCCACGACGATCTTGAAGCCGTTGTAGTCGGGCGGATTGTGGCTGCCGGTGACCGCCACGCAGCTGCCGGCGCGCAGGTGGTAGGCGGCGAAGTAGACCACCGGCGTCGGCGCCAGGCCGATGTCGGTGACCTGGCAACCCGCGCGGCGCAGGCCTTCGATCAGCCCTGCCGACAGCTCCGGGCCGGACAGGCGGCCATCGCGGCCGACCACCACATCGCGCAGGCCCTGGGCCTGCATCACGCTGCCGATGGCCTGGCCGATCAGGGTGGCCACCGCCGGGGTCAGGTCGCGGCCGACCACGCCGCGGATGTCGTAGGCGCGGAAGATCTCCGGCGACACCACCACGTCGGAGACCCGGCGCGGCGCCTCGGCATCGGCGGCCGGCCCAGCCTGCGCGGCGACTTCGGCGGCCTGCTGCCGCACGCTCTCGCCGAGCGTGGGGGCGTCCGCGTCCTCATGCACCGCCTCGCGCTTGCCGGCCGGCAGGCGCAGGCGGCCACGGCCGGCCAGCAGGCCCAATACCGCCAGCACGACCAGCAGGACCGCCACCACCGCGCAGGCCACCGGTCCCAGGCCCATCGGGCCGCCGTCGACATCGGCCACCGCCGCGGCAACGCGCAGGCCATCCTTGCCGAGCGGGCGCGCCATGGCCTCGGCCGAAGCGGACAGGCCGCGATCACCCTTTTCCACCACGCTGTAGCCACCCTGGCGCAGGGCCAGGTAGCCGTCGTCCGGCACGTCCAGCGCATCCAGCGCGCCGGTCAGGCGCAGCAACGGCATGCGCACGAAACTCACCGCCGGGGTGCCGCCCAGTTCCACGCGCGCGGCGATGCCCAGCCGCGGCTGGCCGCCGTCGCGCACGATGAGTACCTGCGCATGGTCCGAGCGCAGGGCCGATTCCAGCAGCGCCAGGCGCGAGTAGCCGAACTTCGCCGGTTCGGCGTAGGCCCCGGCCAGGTCGGCCGGCCAGACCTGCGCCTCCTCGGCGCCCTTGAACTGTTCGCGGATGCTGTCCGCGGCGGCGGCGGCATCGCCCCCGGCGAGGGCCGCGGCGACCGGCGCCTGTTTCAGCACCGCGTCGTACTGGGCGCCCTGGGCCGCCAGGGCCCGGCCCAGCTCGTCCAGCGCACGGTCGCGCGCCTGCTCGACCGCGCCTGCGATCGCCGCGTGCCGCCACTGCGTATATGCGCTCCAGCCGAACCATGCCGCCAGCAACAGCAGCAGCACAGCCAGCAGCGACGCAGACCTGTGCAGGCTGGACGCAGCCTGCCCGCCTTCATTCGCCCTGCTCATCTTGACAGCCCCCTGTCAGCGCACGCCGGTGTGGCCGAATCCACCCGTACCCCGCGCACTGTCGGTGAAAGTATCCACCACCTGCAACGTCGCGCGCACGATCGGCAGCAGGACCAGCTGGGCGATGCGGTCGCCCGGGGCGATCGTGAAGGCCTCCCGGCCGCGGTTCCAGACGCTGATCATCAGCGGGCCCTGGTAATCGGCATCGATCAGCCCGGTACCGTTGCCCAGCACGATGCCGTGGCGGTGGCCCAGTCCGGAACGCGGCAGCACCACCGCGCACAGGCCCGGATCCTCCAGGTGAATGGCGATGCCGCTGGGGATCAAGGCGGTGTCGCCCGGCTCCAGGGTCATGGGCGCCTCGGTGGCCGCGCGCAGGTCCATGCCGGCGCTTGAGGCGGTGGCGTAGGCAGGCAGCGGCCATTCGTCGCCGAAGCGGGGATCCAGCAGCTTCAGCTGCAGCGAATGGTCGTTTGCACTCATGCCTTGAGCCTCTCGGAAACCAGGTCGAGCAGCCGCTCGGCCAGTTCGGCCTTGCTGCTGCTGGGGAATGCGCGTTCGCCGCCCTGCCAGTAGGCGGTGGCGGCGTTGTCGTCGCTCTCGAAGCCACCGCCGGCGATGCCGACCTGGTTGGCGATGATCAGGTCCAGCCGCTTGGCGGCCAGCTTGCCGCGCGCGTACTTCTCCACGTCGTGGGTCTCGGCGGCGAAGCCGACCACCAGCTTCAGCGCGCCGGTCTGCGCGGCGACCTCGGAGAGGATGTCCGGCGTGCGCACCAGCTCGATGGTCAGGGTCTCGCCGGTCTTCTTGATCTTCTGCGGCACCACCCGGCGCGGCGTGTAGTCCGACACCGCGGCCGCGCCGATGTAGATGTCGGCCGGGAAGGCCCCCAGCACGGCGTCGCGCATCTGCGCGGCCGAGCGCACGTCGATCCGCTCCACGCCGGCGGGCGTGGCCAGGTGCACCGGCCCGGCGACCAGGGTCACCCGGGCCCCCTGCGCGGCGGCGGCGGCGGCCAGGGCGAAGCCCATCTTGCCGCTGCTGCGGTTGCCGACGTAGCGCACCGGGTCGAGGTCTTCGTAGGTCGGGCCGGCGCTGATGACGATGCGCAGGCCCTTGAGCCGGCCGTCGCCGGCCACGGCCACCGGCGTCGGCGCGATGGCGTTGGCCAGCGCGGCCACCAGGTCGACCGGCTCGACCAGCCGGCCGGGGCCGGACTCGCCCTCGGCCAGCGGACCATCGGCCGGGCCGATCACCTGCACGCCGCGTGCGGCCAGGGTGCCGACGTTGGCCTGGGTGGCCGGGTGCAGCCACATCCGGTGGTTCATCGCCGGGGCCACGGTGACCGGCGCGGTGGTCGCCAGGCACAGGGTGCTGACCAGGTCGTCGGCCAGGCCGTGGGCCAGCCGGGCGAGCAGGTCGGCGGTGGCCGGGGCGACCAGCACGCGGTCGGCCCAGCGCGCCAGCTCGATGTGGCCCATGGCCTGCTCGGCGGCGCTGTCCCACAGCGTGGTGCGGGTAGGGTGGCCGGACAGCGCCTGGAAACTCAGCGGGGTGACGAACTGCTGCGCACCGGCGGTCATGGCCACCTGCACCTGGGCGCCGGCGTCGCGCAGCCGGCGTACCAGCTCCAGCGACTTGTAGGCGGCGATTCCGCCACCCACGCACAACAACACACGTTGTCCCTGGAGGGGACCGGGTTCGGGATGCGCACTCACGTAAGAAATTTCCTACCCATACAAGGAGAATTAGATTAACCGAAGCCAGAGTCGGCCCTGATGCCGGTGGGCGATCAGTCCCCGCATCTTAGCCATATGAACATTGCAGACTGGCCCGTCACGGAACGACCGCGCGAAAAGCTCCTCGACAACGGGCCGGGCAAGCTGTCGGATGCGGAACTGCTGGCGATCTTCGTGGTTTCGGGCAATCGCGGCACCGACGCGGTCTCGGCCTCCCGCGCCCTGCTGCATGAACACGGCTCGCTGCGCGAACTGCTCGACCGCGAGCCGGGCGACCTGGCCCGCCTGCAGGGGGTCGGTCCGGTACGGGCATGCAAGCTGTCGGCGGCGCTGGAACTGGGTCGCCGGCACCTGTGCACCGATCTGGAGCGCGGGGCGCTGGTGACCGACGCCCAGGCCGCCGGGCGCTACTTCGTCAGTCGGCTGCGGCCCCGCAAGCGCGAGATCTTCGCCGCCCTGTTCCTGGACAACCGGCACTGCGCCCTGGCCTTCGAGGAGCTGTTCAGCGGCTCGATCGACCGCACCGAGGTGCATCCGCGCGAGGTCCTGCGCCGCGCCCTGGCCCACAACGCCGCCTCGGTGATCGTCGGGCACAACCACCCTTCCGGGAATCCTGAACCCTCCGCCGCCGACCGCCGCATGACCGAACGCCTGAACCATGCGCTGAAGCTGCTGGACATCCGCCTGCTGGACCATTTCGTCATCGGCGACGGCACCCCGGTCTCGCTGGCCGCCCGCGGCTGGCTGTAGCGCCTTCACGGCCCGCAGCCTGCCGCACGCTTCCCGCCACCTGAACAGCCGTCGCGATTGTCACGGCCGGGTCGGTTAAAATCCCGCCTTTCTCGTTCCAGCAGATCCCTCCGTGAAACCCCAACTCCGCGCCCTGATCGGTCAAGGCATCGAAGCCTTGCGCGCCAATGGCACCCTGCCCGCCGACACCCTGCCGCCGGACTTCGTGGTCGAGCGTCCGAAGACCCGCGAACACGGCGACTTCGCGACCAACGCGGCGATGCTGCTGGCCAAGGCCGCGCGCAGCAACCCGCGCGCACTCGCCCAGGCGCTGGTCGCGGCCCTGCCCGCCAGCGACGATGTTGCCAAGGTCGAGATCGCCGGGCCGGGGTTCATCAACTTCCACCTGGCTCCCAGCGCCTACCAGCGCGAGGTGGCGAGCGTGCTCAAGCAGGGCCATGACTACGGCCGCAGCCTGGCCGGCAACGGCCGCAACGTCGGCGTGGAATATGTCTCGGCCAATCCGACCGGCCCGCTGCATGTCGGCCATGGCCGCGCCGCGGCGATCGGCGACAGCCTGGCGCGCCTGCTCGACGCCAACGGCTGGGCGGTCAAGCGCGAGTTCTACTACAACGACGCCGGCGTGCAGATCGAGAACCTCGCCCGCTCGGTGCAGGCGCGCGCGCTCGGCATCGCCCCGGATGGCGAGGGCTGGCCGGAAGACGGTTATCGCGGCGAGTACATCGTCGACGTCGCCAAGGCGTTTTTGACCCAGCAGACCGTGGACCTGGAAGGCCACCTGGTCACCGGCAACGGCGACGCCCGGGACTTCGACGCCATTCGCCGCTTCGCCGTGGCCTACCTGCGCAACGAGCAGAACCACGACCTGGCCGCGTTCGGCGTGGATTTCGACATCTACTTCCTCGAAAGCTCGCTGTACCGCGATGGCAAGGTCGAGGAAGCCGTGCAGAAGCTCATCGCCTCCGGCCACACCTACGAGGAAGGCGGCGCGCTGTGGCTGAAGTCCAGCGACCTCGGCGACGACAAGGACCGCGTGATGCGCAAGTCCGACGGCACCTACACCTACTTCGTGCCGGACGTGGCCTACCACCTGACCAAGTGGCAGCGTGGCTACGAGCGCGCGATCACCGAGCTGGGCGCCGACCACCACGGCTCGCTGGCGCGCGTGCGCGCCGGCCTGCAGGCGATGGACCTTGGCATCCCCAAGGGCTGGCCGGAATACGTGCTGCACCAGATGGTCACTGTCATGCGCGGCGGCGAGGAAGTGAAGCTCTCCAAGCGCGCCGGCAGCTACCTGACCCTGCGCGACTTGATCGACGAAGTCGGCCGCGACGCCACCCGCTGGTTCCTGATCGCCCGCAAGCCCGATTCGCAGCTGACCTTCGACATCGACCTGGCGCGCCAGCAGAGCAATGACAACCCGGTGTTCTACGTGCAGTATGCGCATGCCCGCGTGTGCAGCCTGCTGCGCCAGGCCCAGGAGAAGGGCCTCAAGCACGAGCTGGGCAGCGGCATCGCCGGGCTCGGCCAGCTGCAGGACGAAACCTCGTTGTGGCTGATGATCGAGATCTCGCGTTACCCCGAGGTGGTCGAGGCGGCCGGCGAGGCGCTGGAACCGCACCAGATCGCCCAGTACCTGCGTGAATTGGCGCACGCCTTCCACACGTGGTATCACGGGACGCCGGTGCTGGTGGACGATGCCGCCGAACGCGATGCCAAGCTGGCACTGGCCCAGGCCGCGCGCCAGGTGCTGGCCAACGGCCTGGACATCCTCGGCGTCGGCGCACCGGAAAAAATGTAATCCAGAGCAGTACGGGCCCCGGCCCACGGCAGTCCAACGGAGAAGTGGTAGATGGCAGCACGACGCGGTAAGAGCCAGGCCAAGCGCAACAGCAGCAACGGCACGCCCGGCTGGGTGTGGCTGGTCGCCGGTGCGGCCATTGCCGCGGTGGTGTTCCTGGCTGCCCCGGGCCTGTTCAAAAAGGACGGCGACGGCTTCCTGCGGGTGGGTCCGCGCCCGAATCCGGATGCGCAGCCGGCCCCCGTCGCCGATGCCGACGTCGACGCCCCGGCCGAACTGCCGCGCCCGGCCGCCGGCAAGCCGGCCACGGGCAAGGCCGATGCCGGCCAGCCGACCCAGTACGACTTCTACACCCTGCTCCCGGGTAAGGAAGTGCAGATGTCCGATGCCGAGCTGGCCGCCAGTGCGCGTGCCGAGGAAGCCGCCCGCGCCCGCGCCGCGCTCGAAGGCAAGCCGGTCCCGGCCGCGCCGGTGCAGCCGGCGGTGACCGCCAGCGTCGAGAGCACCGCCGCCCTCGCCCAGCCCGCCCCGCTGGCCGAGGCCCCCGCGCCCAGGCCGGTGGCCGAGGCGCCGGCGCCACGTCCGTCCACGCCGGCTGCGACTCCGGCGGCCAGCACGCCGGCGCCCGCCGTGGCCACCACCACCAAGCCGGCCGCCCCCGCGGCGACCAGCGAGAACGTGCGCTACATCCTGCAGGCCGGCTCCTTCGGTGCCTCCGGCGATGCCGAGTCGACCAAGGCCAAGCTGGCCATGCTCGGGCTCAGCGCGCGGGTCGAATCGGCCGAGATCAGCGGCCGCACCGTCTACCGGGTGCGCATGGGACCCTACGGCACCGCCAGCGAACTGGCCGAGGCCAAGCAGAAACTCAGCGGCAGCGGCCTGGCCGCGATCGCGATCAAGGCCCAGTAAGCGACATCCGCATCGAAAGGCCCGGCCAACGCCGGGCCTTTTGTTTTGCGAAAATCCGCCAAACGTTCATCAGGAAACCCCCATGACCCAGACCGCCCTGATCACCGGCGCCACTTCCGGCTTCGGCCTGGCTGCCGCCCGCCGCTTCGCCGCCGCCGGCTGGCGCGTCATCGTCACCGGCCGCCGCGCCGAGCGCCTGCAGCCACTGGTGGCCGAGTTCGGCGCCGAACGCATCCACACCGCCGTGTTCGACGTACGCGACAGCGCCGCCATGGACGCCGCGCTGGCCGCGCTGCCGGCGGAGTTCGCCGACATCGACCTGCTGGTCAACAACGCCGGCCTGGCCCAGGGCACGGCACCGGCGCAGTCGGCGTCGCTGCAGGACTGGCACACCATGATCGACACTAACGTCACCGCGCTGGTGAACCTGACCCACCGCCTGCTGCCGCGGCTGATCGCGCGCAAGGGCGCGATCATCAACATCAGCTCGGTCGCGGCGACCTATCCGTATCCGGGCGGCAATAGCTACGGCGGCACCAAGGCGTTCGTCAGCCAGTTCTCGCTGGGCCTGCGCTCGGACCTGCACGGCACCGGCGTGCGGGTGACCTCGATCGAGCCGGGCATGGCCGAAACCGAGTTCACCCTGGTGCGTACCCATGGCGACCAGGCTGCCTCGGACAAGCTCTACGCCGGCGCCGCGCCGATGACCGCCGAGGACATCGCCGAATCGATCTTCTACGTGGCGACGCTGCCGCCACACCTGAACATCAACCGCCTGGAGATCATGCCGGTCTCGCAGTCCTTCGCCGGTTTCCAGATCGCACGTCAGTAAACGGTCAGGCCGCTTCGGCCCCCACGACCCCGGTGGCCGGGCGGCGCAGCCAGTGGCTGCGCCAGCGCAGCGCCGGCCGTTCCACCGCGTAGTGCAGCACCGCGCCGGCGGCCAGCGCCGCGGCGCCATAGGCCGCGAAGGCGAGCGGGCCGCGACCTTCCAGCCAGCTGCCGAACTGCAACTGCACCAGGTGGTAGACCGGCTTGTGCACCAGGTACAGGCTGTAGGAGATCGCCGCCAGCCAACCTGCCAGCGGCAGCGCGCGCCGTCCGATCCAGCTGCCCGGCGCCGCCGCGGCGAACACCAGCAGGCCCAGCCCGAACGACAACACCGGCCAGCCGAGGGTGTTGCCGAGCAGCCCGGTGCGCTGGCGGAACAGCCACAGCGCCAGGCCCATCACCGCCAGCCCGGCCAGCATGATCGCGTTGGCATGCCGTTGCGCGCCCTGCCACGACCGCGGCCGCCAGCAGCGCCAGGCCGCCAGCAGCACGCCGAACAGCAGGCCGTCCAGGCGGTTCCAGGTCGGGAAGTACAGGTCTTCCACGAACCAGTTGCGCGATTCCATGTCCGGATCCAGCGCCGCGTCATGCAGCCAGATGCCGCCGCGCAGGGCGATGCCGCCGGCCACGATCACCAGGGCCAGCAGGCCCAGCTTCCACGCCGCCGGCCGACGCGACAGCAGCACCGCCAGCGCCGGAAACAGCAGGTAGAAATGCTCCTCCACGCACAGCGACCAGGCGTGCGAGAAGGCCGCGCTGTTGGTGTAGTCGATCAGCAGGTTGATGGTGAAGCTCAGGAACATCCAGGCCGGCGCCAGGCCCGGCGCCTCGCGGAACGCCGGCCAGGCCAGGTACAGCGCCAGCACGACGACGAACGCCGGCAGGATGCGGAAGGCGCGGCGCAGGTAGAAATCGCGGAAGTCCAGGCGCCGGCCGGCCGCCAGCGGGGCCAGGACCTGGCTGCCGATCAGGAAGCCGCTGAGCACGAAGAACAGGTCCACGCCCATCCAGCCGTAGCGCGACAGCCACGACCAGTCCGGACCCAGCCCGCCGACGACGAAGGAATGGAACAGCATGACCCAGGCGATCGCCAGCGCGCGCAGCAGGTCCAGTCCGGGCAATCGCATCGCGCATCCGTGTCGCGTGGTCGGAGCGCCAGTCTAGCTGTCCGCGATCAGGTCAGGTACGGGTAGTCCCTGATGATGTCGACAACCCCGTTGACCATGAACTGCACGCCCAGGCACACCAGCAGGAAGCCCATCAGCCGCGCGAAGGCATCCACGCCGCTCTGGCCGATCAGGCGGATGATCGCCCCGGCGCTGCGCAGGCACAGCAGCACGATCACGCACAGCAGGAAGAAGGTCAGCACCGGCGCCACCCACATCACCCACGGCGTAAACGGCTGTTCCTCCTTCATCGCCGCGGCGGTGCTGATGATCAGCGCGATCGTGCCCGGGCCGGCGGTGCTGGGCATCGCCAGCGGGATGAAGGCGATATCGCTCTTGCTGTGCTGGCGCAGTTCCTCGGCACGGCTCTCGACCTCGGGCGCCTCCAGCGGTTTCTCGCGCGGGAACAGCATGCGGAAGCCAATGAACGCCACGATCATGCCGCCGGCCATGCGCAGGGCGGGGATCGAGATGCCGAACACTTCCATGACCGCCTGGCCGGCGTAATACGCCACGCACATGATCGCGAACACGTAGCAGCACGCCAGCAGCGACTGCCGGTTGCGTTCGCGCTCGGTCATGCCGGTCGACAGCGCCAGCAGCAGCGCGACCGTGGTCAGCGGATTGGCGATCGGCAGCAGCATCGCCAGCCCGGTCGCCACCGCCCTGCACAGTTCCAGCATGCCGCGCCTCCACCGGAGCGGGCGCGACGGGCGCCCGGCGGCGGCCATCATCGCGCATCCGGGTGTCGGCGGCATGTGTCGGCCGCCGGCCGGGGTCAGACCAGCGGCTCGTCCGACAGGTAGGTGTAGCCGGTCAGGCCGGCTTCCAGCGCGTCGGCCAGTTCCTGCGCGCGCGCTGACGGCAGCTGCGCGGCGGCGATGCGGGCGGCATAGGCGCTGCGCAGGTCGTCCAGGCCATAGCCGACGTAATCGAGCATCACGTCGGTGGTGTCGCCGCGGCGCTGCTGGGCGATGCGGTAGCCGTCGCCCTCGACCGCCACCTCGACCGCATCGGTATCGCCGAACAGGTTGTGGATGTCGCCGAGGATTTCCTGGTAGGCGCCGACCAGGAAGAAGCCGATCCGGTACGACTCGCCGGCCCGCAGCGCGTGCAGCGGCAGCGAGCTGTCCAGGCTCTCGTTCTCGACGTAGGTCTTGACCATGCCGTCCGAATCGCAGGTCATGTCGCAGACCACGCCGCGGCGCTGCGGCGCTTCGTCCAGGCGTTCGATCGGCACGATCGGGAACACCTGGTCGATCGCCCACACGTCGGGGATCGACTCGAACACGCTGAAGTTGACGAAGTACTTGTCGACCAGGCGTTCGTTGAGTTCGTCCAGCAGCGGGCGGTGGCTCTTCTCGTCGAAGCTCAGGCGCGCGCGCACGCCATGGGCGATCGCGTAGAACAGGTCGTCGATGCGGGCGCGGTGGACCAGGTCGATCTGCCCCAGCGCGTAGGCCGACAGCCCCTCGGCATGGAAATGCTGGGCTTCCTGGAACAGCTCCACCGCCGGGCGCACGTCGAGTTCGTCGTGGATCTCGCGCAGGTGGCGGATCGCGGCCGGCTCGTCGTCGTGGGCGTCGGGCACGCGGCCCTCCGGCGCCTGCTCCACTTCCGAGACGTTGGCGATCAGCACCGCATGGTGGGCGGTCATCGCACGGCCGCACTCGGTGACGATGCGCGGCGGCGGCAGGCCGTGTTCCTCGCAGGCGCTGGCCAGCGGCTGGACGATGTTGCTGGCGTAGGACTGCAGGCCGTAGTTGATCGAGCAGTAGCTGCGCGAGCGCGTGCCTTCGTAGTCGATGCCCAGGCCGCCGCCCACGTCCACATGGCTGATCTTCGCGCCCAGGCGCGAGAGCTCGACGAAGTAGCGGGTCGCCTCGCGCATGCCGTTGGCGATGTCGCGCACGTTGGAAATCTGCGAGCCCATGTGGAAGTGCAGCAGGTTCAGGCAGTCGGCGTACTCGGTGTCGCGCAGCGACTTCCACAGGTCCAGCACCTGGCGCGGGGACAGGCCGAACTTGGCCTTGTCGCCGCCGCTGTTCTGCCACTTGCCGGCGCCCAGCGAGGCCAGGCGCATGCGCACGCCCAGGCCCGGCTTGACCTCTAGCTTGCGCGCCTCTTCCAGCACCAGCTTCAGCTCGGAGGGCTTCTCGATGACGATGAAGGTCTGCAGGCCGAGCTTGCGGCCGATCAGCGCCAGGCGGATGTACTCGCGGTCCTTGTAGCCGTTGCAGACGATCAGCCCGCCCGGCCGCGACAGCGCCAGCACCGCCATCAGTTCCGGCTTGCTGCCCGCCTCCAGCCCGAATCCCTCGCCATGGTGGGAGGCCAGCGTGCCGGCAACGCCGCGATGCTGGTTGACCTTGATCGGGTAGACCGCGGTGTAGCCGCCGGCGTAGTCCCAGTCAGACTGCGCCTGGGCAAAGGCGGACTGCAGCTTGCCCAGGCGCTGGCCGAGGATGTCGGGGAAGCGCACCAGCAGCGGCAGCTTGGCGCCGGCCGCGCGGGCGGCATCGACCACCTCCGGCAGCGAGATCGCCGGGCCGTCGGCGGTCGGCCTGACCACCACGTGTCCGGCAGCGTCGACGTCGAAATAGCCGTCGGCCCAATGCGGGATCGAGTAGGTCTTGCGGGCCTGGTCGACGGACCAATCGCTCATGTCGCGGACTCTGGGGGGTCAAAAGGGCGTGCATTCTAACGCCCCGGCGGTCTGCGGGCGGTTACAGGCCCGGTGGCGGGGCTCGGCCGGGCGACGCCGGGACCTTTCCGTCGCTGGCAGCCGGCCGCCGTCCGGGCCGGCGGATTCTGCCGCCCACCGGCGTGCACCGGAGCCGGGCCGCCCGGCCGGCGCGACTGGCCAGGACAGCGCACGCCAGCGGATTTCCCGGTGCCCGTGCCGTCGGCGCGTCACGGGGGTTCCGGTACAATCCGTGCCCCCTCAAACCGCCCGACGACGACGATGACGAACGACAACTGGTACATCGAGCACTTCCAGCCCACCGGCTCGGCCATCGGCTACCGCATCACCGGCAAGCTGGACGAGGTGCAGTCGCCGTTCCAGAAGATCGAGATCTTCGACACGACCGACTGGGGCAAGCTGATGGTGATCGACGGCGCGGTCATGCTGACCACCCGCGACAACTTCTTCTACCACGAGATGATCAGCCACCCGGCGCTGTTCACCCACGCCGCGCCCAAGCGCGTGGTGATCATCGGCGGCGGCGACTGCGGCACCCTGCGCGAGGTGCTCAAGCACCCGGGCGTGGAGAGCGCCACCCAGTGCGACATCGACGAGCAGGTCACCCGCATGTCGGAGAAGTACTTCCCCGAGCTTTGCGAATCCAACGGCGACAAGCGCGCCGAGCTGCTGTTCGACGACGGCGTGGCCTACATGGCCAACTGCCCGGCCGGTAGCGTGGACATCGTCATCGTCGACTCCACCGACCCGGTCGGCCCGGCCGAGGGCCTGTTCAACAAGGCCTTCTACGAGAGCTGCTTCCGCGCCCTGAAGGACGACGGCATCCTCGTGCAGCAGTCCGAATCGCCGCTGGCGCTGCTGGACCTGATCAAGGAAATGCGCCAGGAAATGGGCAAGGCCGGCTTCCAGTCGTTCAAGACCCTGCCGTTCCCGCAGCCGTGCTACCCGACCGGCTGGTGGAGCGTGACCATGGCGCGCAAGCAGGCCGGCGCCGATTTCGCCTTCCGCCAGGCCGATTCGCAGGCCAAGGGCTTCGACACGCTGTACTACACCGCGCACCTGCACACCGGCGTGCTGGTCGCCCCGCCGTTCGTCGCCCGCGCCCTGGGCGAATGACCGCAGCACCCGCGCCGGCCCGCCCGGACGCGGGTGACGGGCAGCAGCGCGCGCGCGAATGGGCGACGCGCGCCAGCTTCCTGGTGGCCGGCATCAACCTGTCGGCCTGGGCACCGCTGGTGCCCTTCGCACGTGATCGCCTGCACGCCGGCGAGGCCGAACTCGGCCTTTTGCTACTGGTGCTCGGGGTCGGCTCGGTGCTGGCGATGCCGCTGGCCGGCTGGGCCGCGGTGCGGATCGGCTGTCGCCGCCTGATCGTGCTGCTCGGCCTGCTCGGCGCCTCGTGCCTGCCCGGCCTGGCGCTGGCATCCCATCCCATCGGCCTGGCCGCGCTGTTGTTCGTCTACGGCGCCGCGCTCGGCGGCATGGACGTGGCGATCAACCTGCATGCGGTGATGGTGGAGCGCCAGTCCGCAAGGCCACTGATGTCCGGCTTCCACGGCTGTTTCAGCATTGGCTGCATCGTCGGCGCCGGCGGCGTTGCCATCGCCCTGTGGCTGGGCGCCACGCCCTGGCAGGCCACCCTGGCACCGGTCGTGCTGGGCGCGCTGGCGCTGTGGCGACATGGCCACGCGCTGCTGCCGGCGGGCAGCCGCGCCGGCGAGCGTTGGCACTGGCCGCATGGTCGCCTGCTGCTGCTCGGCGGGATGGCCTTCGCCACCTTCCTGGCCGAAGGCGCGGTCCTGGGCTGGAGCGCGATCGCGCTCAACAGCCTGCAGCACGTCGATGTCGCCCGCGCCGGCAGTGCCTATGCGCTGTTCGCGGTGGCGATGACGGCCGGGCGGTTCGCCGGCGACCGCTGGGTCGGCCGCCACGGCGGCGCGAAGGTACTGCTGGTCGGCACCGTGGTGGCGGTCGCCGGGCTGTTGCTGGCGCTGTGGTCGGCCACACCGGGACCGGCCCTGCTCGGTTATGCGATTGCCGGCCTCGGTGCGGCCAATATCGCGCCGCTGGCGTTCTCGGCGGCCGGCCGCCAACCCGGGGCCAGCCCCCAGGTCGCGGTCGCGGCGGTCTCGGCAATGGGCTACTCGGGTTCCCTGGCCGGGCCGGCCCTGATCGGCCTGGTCGCCCATGCCAGCAGCCTGCCGCTGGCCCTCACCCTGGTGGCCGTGGGCCTGGCTCTGGCTGCGGCGTTGGCCAGCGGCAGCGTGCGCGCCAGTGACCAGGGCTGAGCGCTGTTCCAGCCACGGAACATTGCATTTTTTTAACATTCAGAATTTAAAGACTCACGAGTTCTAAAATTACCCGCATGCCGGCAAGCCCGGCATGGTGCTCCCGGGACCCCCCCGTTCCATTGCCCGGGATCGAGGAGTAATGGATGAACACCCCACTGCCGGCCGATAACGGCCTCGACGTCGATGCGCCCGTCCTGCTGAAGGAAGGCACGCGGCTGCTCGAGCCGAATGTCTATCGCACCCACGTCAACGGCAGGGCCGCCGTGGTCAAGGACTACGGCCGCTACCGCCACACGCTGCTGGCGCCGGTCGCGCGGCTGATGGTGAGCCACGAAGCGCGCATGCTGCAGCGCCTGCAGGGCTGGCGGCATGCACCCGCCTTGCTGGGCACGCTGGGCGGGCTGGCGCTGGGCATGGAGTTCATCCCGGGCGAAACCCTCAGCACCAGTGCCCTGGTCGGCCAGGAAGTCTTCCGCGAGCTGCAGCTGGCGGTGGACAAGCTGCACTCGGCCGGTATCACCCACAACGACCTGCATGGCACCAACGTGGTGGTCAGCGCGGGCGTGCCGGTGCTGATCGACTTCACCTCCGCCTGGCGCTTCCCGCGCTGGCTGCGCGACAACCCGATCTCGCGCCAGCTGCGCCGCAGCGACGTGGCCAACCTGCTGAAGATGCAGCAGCGCATGACCGGCGTGGCGCCCTCGGCCGAACAGGCCGCGCTGACCGCCGAACCGGCGTGGGTCAGCGGCATCCGCAGCCGCTGGAAGCGCTTCTACCGCCGCATGAAGGGCCGCACGGCCTGATCAGCCGCCGCCGGGGCCTTACAGGGCGTCGGCGTCCAGTTCGCCGGTGCGGATGCGCACCACCGTGCCCAGGTCATAGACGAAGACCTTGCCGTCGCCGATCTTGCCGGTGCCGGCGGCGCGCACGATCGCTTCCACCACCGCCTCGACCTGGTCGTCGGTGACGGCGACCTCGATCTTCACCTTGGGCAGGAAATCGACCACGTACTCGGCGCCGCGGTAGAGCTCGGTATGGCCCTTCTGGCGCCCGAAGCCCTTGACCTCGGTCGCGGTGATGCCGGCCACGCCGCAGCCGGCCAGTGCCTCGCGCACGTCGTCCAGCTTGAATGGCTTGACGATGGCCATGATCATCTTCATCGGGCGCTCCCCTTTCCTCTGGCCGCGAAGGATACCGCAGCCGTCCGCCGGCCGCGGTGCGCCGCGCGCGACTGGCGCGGCTTATCCTTACCGCCATCCATCCATGCCAGCGATGGCGCATGGCGGCCGCACGGCGGAAGCTGGGCCCGCCCTCCGGAGACTCCCATGATCGACTTCAACCACCTCGACGACCTCGCCCGCCGCCTCAGCGACTTGGTGCCGCCAGGCCTGCGCGACTCGCGCGACGAACTGCAGGCCGGCTTCAAGAACGTGCTGCAGGCCGGCCTGGCGCGCCTGGACCTGGTCACCCGCGAGGAGTTCGACGTGCAGCGCGCGGTGCTGCTGCGCACCCGCGAGAAGCTCGAGGCGCTGGAAAAGACCGTGGCCGCGCTCGAAGCGCGCGCTGGCAGCGGCGCGCCCTGAGCCAGACCGGAGTCGGGGCCGCATGAGCCTGGCGCTCGTGCACAGCCGCGCACGCGTGGGCGTGGCGGCGCCGGAGGTGAGGGTCGAGGTACATCTGTCGGGCGGGCTGCCGTCCACGCAGATCGTGGGGCTGCCGGAAGCGGCGGTGCGCGAATCACGCGAACGCGTGCGTGCGGCGATCCTCTGCGCGCGTTTCGAGTTTCCGGCCCGGCGGATCACCATCAACCTGGCGCCGGCCGACCTGCCCAAGGACGGCGGCCGTTTCGACCTGCCGATCGCCCTGGGCATCCTGGCCGCCAGTGGCCAGCTCGACCGCGATGCGCTGGAAGGCCTCGAGTTCGTCGGCGAACTGGCCCTGACCGGCGAACTGCGCGCCACCGACGGCGTGCTGCCCGCGGCCTTGGCTGCCGCCCAGGACGGGCGCCGGCTGGTCGTGCCCGCGGCCAATCTCGCCGAAGCCCACCTGGCCCAGCGCGCGCAGCCGATTCCGGCGCGCACGCTGCTGCAGGTCTGTGCCGGCCTGCGTCGCGAACAGCCCTGGCCGTCGCTGGAAGCCTGCCCGCCGCCCGAACCGGCCGAGGCTGCCGCACCGCCCGACCTGGCCGATGTCCGCGGCCAGCCGCAGGCACGCCGTGCGCTGGAGGTCGCCGCCGCGGGCGGCCATCACGTGCTCCTCTGCGGCAGCCCTGGCAGCGGAAAGACGCTGCTGGCCTCGCGACTGCCCGGCCTGCTGCCGGCGCTGGACGAGGACGAGGCGCTGGAGGTGGCGGCGATCGCCACCGTCAGCGGTCGTGGCTGGGACCCGGCACGCTGGCGCCAGCGCCCGTTCCGCAACCCGCACCACACGGCCAGCGCGGTGGCCCTGGCCGGCGGCGGCAGCACCCCGCGCCCGGGCGAGATCTCGCTGGCCCACCACGGCGTGCTGTTCCTCGACGAGCTGCCCGAATGGGGACGCCACGCGCTGGAGGTGCTGCGCGAGCCACTGGAGTCGGGCGCGATCACCATTTCCCGCGCGGCCACGCATACCGACTTCCCAGCCCGCTTCCAGCTGGTGGCGGCGATGAACCCCTGCCCCTGCGGCTGGGCCGGCGACCCCAGCGGGCGTTGCCGCTGCACCGGCGAGGCGATCGCCCGCTACCGCGCTCGGATTTCCGGCCCGCTGCTTGAACGCATCGACATGCACCTGGAAGTACCGCGGCTGCCGCCCAGCGCCCTGCGCCGCCAGGCCCCGGCCGAGGAGGACTCGGCCACCGTGCGCGCACGTGTCGAGCAGGCGTGGCAGCGCCAGCTCGCGCGCGCCGGCTGCCTCAATGCCCATCTGGATCCGCAGCAGACCGCGCGCTTCTGTGCACTGGAGGAGGCCGACGAGCTGTTGCTCGAGCGGGCGATCGAACAATGGCAGCTGTCGGCCCGTTCGCTGCATCGCATCCTGCGCGTGGCACGCACCATCGCCGACCTGGCCGGCAGCCGGGACATCGGGCGCGAGCATCTGGCCGAAGCGATCGGCTACCGGCGCATCGAGCTGGACCGCCGCTGAGGCAGGGGGCCCGCGGTCAGGTCCCCGGCACGCGCACCCCCGGCAACACCCCTGCGCCGCCCAGCCGGCGCAGGTGCCGCCACTGCAGCAGGCCCAGGCCGAAGAACAGCAGCGCGATGACGCCGACGCTGGCGGCCAGCTGCGGGTCCTCCGGACTGTCGAACAGCGGCGCGCCCACCGGCAGCCGGGTGAAGGTCTCGGTCAGGCCCGGAATGAAGTGGAAGAACAGCGCCACCGTGTACAGCAGCGATGCCACCCGACGCGCCTGCCAGCGCACCGCGCCGCGCTTCTCCATCCACATGCCCAGCGCGAGCACCGCCAGGGTGAGCAGGCTCAGCACATGCGGCTTGCCGAAGCCCCCGTGGTGGTAGATGAAAAGTCCGGTGATGGCCGACAGCGCGGTGAACAGCACGAACACGCGGCCGGCACGCGTGTCGCGGCCGATCTGGAAACGCGCGGCCAGGGCGACGAAACCGGCACCCAGGCCGATGAGGCTGATGATCGTATGCAGCATGCCGAAAGCGGTGATTCCAAGCATGGCGGAACTCCCGATGGGACAGCGCGAAAGGGAAGGACGGCGGACAGGCTGGATCGCGGAACGACAACCCGCCCAGCCTACGCTACCGGAGGGTGGGCGTGACGGTAACGTGATCGCCCGGCTGCCCCGGCCAACCCCGGCGGCCACGCGCACCTGCACGCGGCCGCCACGCCGCGCAGACGCTGCGTGGAAGCAGGCCCGTTGTACTTTCGCGGCCCCTGTCCCCGGAGTCCCCGTCATGGACCATCGTCCCGACGTCACCGCCCTGCCCTCGCTGGACCTGCAGCGCTACCTCGGCACCTGGTACGAGATCGCCCGCCTGCCGATGAAGCACGAGCCGGAAAACGCCACCGACGTGACCGCGCACTACTCGCTCGACGAAGAGGGCAAGGTCCGCGTGCGCAACCGCTGCCTGGTCGATGGCAAGGTGGAAGAATCGGTCGGCCAGGCCACGCCGGTGGATGCCGGCAATACGCGGCTGGAAGTCAGCTTCCTGCCCGAGGGCCTGCGCTGGATCCCCTTCACCAAGGGCGATTACTGGGTGCTCAAGCTCGACCCCGAGTACCGCGTCGCGCTGGTCGGCACCCCCGACCACGAATTCCTCTGGCTGCTGGCGCGCGAGCCGCACCTGGCGCCCGGGGTACGCACGGCCTTCCTCGACGAGGCCCTGCGCCAGGGCTTCGACCTCGGCGCGCTGATCGACACCCCGCACACCGGCGCGGCGCCCTGAGTTCAGCGCGATCCTGGTGGCCGCAGCGAGTCGAGTTCGCGGGCGGCCGCCTCGGCGGCCTCCAGGCTGTCGAAGGCGACGCCGGTCTCGCCGACCACGTAGCGGTCGTGCACATGGCCGCCGTGGTCCTCGCGGACCCGGTAGATGGGATTGCTCTCGCTGCCGCCAACGCGCTGCCTGTCCATCGTCATGTCGGTCACCTCGCCGTCCACGCTAGGCCGGGCGGGGCTGCGACCGCGTGAACGTGGCGCCCTGGCGGTGTCGAGACACCTGCATGCCGGACCGCGACGCCCGCCGACGGCGGCCTCGGCTATGCTCGGGCCATCCCGCACAGCGCAAGGAGTCGCCGCATGAGAATTGCCTCTTCGCTATGGATGGCCGTCCTGTCGACCAGCCTGCTCGCCGGCCTGGCCAGCCCGGCGGCAGTGGCGGTGACGCCGTCCAGCCAGGTCCAGGTATCGATGCCGGCTACCCGGCTGCCGGGGCCCCGCTATGCGTGGGTGCCGATGCCCGGCCAGCTGCAGGCCGAGTCGGATCCGCGCGTGCTCGATCCGCAGTTCCGCCAGCGCCTGCAGGCCGCCCTGGACCGCTCGCTCAAGGCCAAGGGCTACCAGCTGGTGGCCGACCGCAGGCAGGCCGACTTCCTGGTCGCCTACCGCGTCGGCGTGCGTGATGGCGAGCAGGCGCTGCTGCGCAACGAAGGCGTCGGCAGCGCGCCGACCCCGCAGGCGACGATCGAATGCAACAGCAACGGCTGCTCGCAGATGGTCGTGCCCGGCGGCGATGGCGCGCCGGTGATGGACATCAAGCGCACCCGCTATGTGGAAGGCGCGCTGCAGGTCGAGGTGATCGAGCCGAAATCCATCAAGGTGGTCTGGCGGGCGCTGAACCGCGGCACGGTCAAGCGTGCCGACGGCAGCGATCGGCGCCTCAACGCGATTGCCAGCGAAACCCTGGCCCAGCTGCCCAAGGCGGGCAGCTGACCGGCCTCAGGCGCCCTGCACCAGCGGCTGCGGCGCCGGGGCGCGGCTCGGGAAGGCGTGGCGCAGGATGCGCCACGTCACCTGGCCGAACTGCCGCAGCAGCGAGCCGGTGTTGTAGTGCTGGCCGTAACGCGCGCAGATTTCCTTCACCTCAACCGCGATCGCCGAATAGCGGCGCGCCGGCAGGTCAGGATAGAAGTGATGCTCGATCTGGTGGCTCAGGTTGCCGGTCAGCACGTCGATCACCGCGCCGCCGGTCAGGTTGGACGAGCCGCGCAGCTGGCGCAGGTACCAGTGGCCGCGTGATTCGTCGCGGATCGATTCCTTCGGGAAGGTTTCCGCCTCGGCGGTGAAGTGGCCGCAGAAGATCACCGTGAACGTCCACACGTTGCGGATGCCGTTGGCGACCAGGTTGCCCAGCAGCACCGGCAGGAAGAACGGGCCGGCCAACAGCGGGAACAGCACGTAGTCCTTGAGCAGCTGGCGCGCCATCTTGCGGCCGACCGGGCGCGCTGAGTCGACCAGCTGCGAGGTCTTCATCTTGCCGTGCCACCAGCGCCCGAGCTTGAGGTCCTGGATCGCCACGCCCCACTGGAAGTACAGCGCGAAGAACACCGCGATCACCGGCTGCAGCAGGTAGAACGCCTTCCAGCGCTGCTCGGGGAAGATCCGCAGCAGGCCGTAGCCGATGTCGTCGTCCATGCCGCGCACGTTGGTGTAGGTGTGGTGGCGGTAGTTGTGCGTCTTGCGCCAGTTGTCGCCGGTGGCGACGATGTCCCACTCGTAGGTCGCGCCCTGCAGCTGCGCGTCGCCCATCCAGTCGTACTGGCCGTGCATGACGTTGTGGCCGAGTTCCATGTTCTCGAGGATCTTCGACAGCCCCAGCAGCAGCGTGCCGGCGATCCACGCCGGCCACAGCAGCACCGGCACGAAGGCCCCGACGAACAGCAGCGCGCGGCCGGCCACGCCGGTCCAGCGCACGCTGGCGACCACGCGGCGGATGTAGCGCGCGTCGGTTTCGCCCAGGTCCGCGGTGACGCGGCGGCGCAGCGCATCGAGCTCTTCGCCGAAGGCGTCGAGCTCGGCGCGGGACAGGGTGCGGTTGGCGATGGCAGTCATGCGGACGGTCTCAGAGTTCCAGGATCAGGTCGGTACGCGGCGCCTGCACGCACAGGCGCACCGGTGCGGCGGGTTCATCGTGCTGCTGGCCGCTCAGCAGGTGGCGGGTGGCGCCGGACTGGCGCTGGCACACGCAGGTATTGCAGATGCCCATCCGGCAGCCGTGGCGCGGCTTGAGGCCCTGCGCCTCCAGTCCCTCGAGCAGCGACAGCGCGCGCGGCAGGCGCAGGGTACGGCCGCTGCGTGACAGCACGACCTCGACATCGCCTTCTTCCCCGCCAAGGTTGGCCGGAGCGCTGAACGCCTCGGCCTGGAAGCCGGCAACGCGGCCCTGCAGCCGTTCGCGGGCGGCCTGCACGAAGCCGCCGGGGCCGCAGGCCAGCACCTGGGCGTCGCCCAGCGCCGGCCAGGCGGCGTCGGCCAATGCATCAACGCGCGGCGCGCCTTCGCCGGTCACGTGCAGCTGCACGCGCAGTTGCGGATGCGCGGCGGCCAGTGCCTGCAGTTCGGCCTCGAAACAGGCATCGCCACGCCGGCGCACCCAGTACATCAGGGTGACTGCCCGCGTATCGCCGGCGGCGGCGTGCGCCCGCAGCAGCGCGCGCATCGGGGTGATGCCGCTGCCGGCGGCCAGCAGCAGCACCGGGACCTGCCCGGCCGGCCAGGCGAAGTCGCCGAAGCCCTGGCCCAGCTCGAACGCGGTGCCCAGCGGCGCCTGCGCCAGATGCGGGCTGACCCGCCCGCCGTCGACAGTCCGGACGGTGATCTCGAAGCGGCGCTGCCCGGTCACGGTAGGACTGTAATGGCGGCGCAACCACCGTCCGCCAAGCTCCACGCCAAGTTCCACGTGCTGGCCTGGGGCGATCCCGCGCCAGTGGCGGTTCGCCTGCAGGACCAGCGTCACCGCGCCCTCGCCCTCCTGGCGCCGGGCCAGCAGGCGGGCCCGCGGCCGCGACCAGGTCCACAACGGGTTCAGCCGGGTGGCCCAGAAGTCGAAGAAGACCGGATCGACCCAGCGCTGGGTGGCATCGGCGGCGGACGGGGAGACGGCAGCGTTCATGGCGACCACTATACGCATGCATGCACAGATGTGTATACAGTTGTATATCTACGCAGGCGGTATCATTCAGCCGTCCCTTCGAACGCCCGCCCATGACCGCCAGCGTCACCGCCCCCGTCCTGCACGACGACACCGCCCCGGCCCGCAAGCCGGCGATTTCGCGTGAAGACCTGCTGGCGGCGGCGCTGAAGCTGATCGGCCCGCACCGCAGCCTGTCCACGCTGAGCCTGCGCGAGGTCGCCCGCGAGGCCGGCATCGCTCCCAACAGCTTCTACCGCCAGTTCCGCGACATGGACGAACTGGCGGTGGCACTGATCGACCTGGCCGGCCGCTCGCTGCGCACGATCATCGGCCAGGCACGCCGGCGCGCGACCTCGACCGAGCGCAGCGTCATCCGCGTATCGGTGGAAACCTTCATGGAGCAGCTGCGCGCCGACGACAAGCTGCTGCACGTGCTGCTGCGCGAGGGCGCGGTCGGCTCGGACGCGTTCAAGCACGCGGTCGAGCGCGAGCTGAACTACTTCGAGGAAGAACTGCAGCACGACCTGGTCCGCCTGGCCGCCGCCGACGGCGCGGTGCTGCACGAACCGGCCCTGGTCGCCAAGGCGATCACCCGGCTGGTGTTCACGATGGGCGCCACCGCGATGGACCTGCCACCGGAGCGCGACGAGGAACTCGTCGAGCAGATCTCGCACATGCTGCGCATGATCATCGTCGGCGCCCGCCAGCTGGGCGCCCTGCACGGTCCCTGAAACCGGCTGTCAGCGCGGCAGGCCGCGCTCGCGCGCAAAGGCGTACAGCTCCACATCGCTGGACAGGCGCAGCTTGGCCATCCCGGTGATCTTCTGCCGGCTTACCGTTTTTATGCTGCGCCCGAGCAGCTGGCTGATGCAGGTCACCGACATGCCCTGGATGAACAGCTGCAGTACCTCGGCCTCGCGTGAAGACAACGGCGTACGCGGCACGCGCTTGGCCAGGAGTTCGGCGGCCTCCCACTTTTCGCGCAGTGACACGCTGAAGTAGCTGTGTCCGGCGTGCAGCTGGCGGATCACCAGCGGCAGTTCCTCCAGCGCCTCGCTCTTGAGCAGCAGGCCGCGCAGGCCAGCCTTCACCGCCAGCTGCAGCACGCCGAGGTTCTCGATCATCGTGAAGCCCAGCAGCGGCAGGTCGGGCCAGCGTGCACGCAGGCCGTGCAGCATCGGCACGCCATCGGGCAGGCTGCCGCCCGGCATGTGCAGGTCGACCAGGGCGACATCGCAGGCATGGCCTTCCAGCCAGGCCACGAGCGCGTCGGGGGAATCCAGTTCCGCCACCAGTTCGATGTCTGCCGCCTCGCGCAGCACAGATCGGATACCCATGCGAACAAAGGGATGGTCGTCTGCCACGATGAGTCTGATCACTGCCAATTCGTTCGCGCCGACCGTCGCCGCTGCACAAGGTGGCGGCGAAGGCTAACGCGCCGGGACAGCGCCGACGCATCGGATTTGTGTGGAATCCCACGCGTGATGCGAATGTTCTCAGTGAAGGATTCGCTCGAAACGTACGCGTTATCAGTCGCAGGGGACTTCACGAGAATAGTCCAACGCGATCACCGCGCGTGATGCGCCCGCAGAATGAACGCCGGCCGAAGTCAGAATGGATTGCATCGTGGCGGAACAAGTCGAGGGCACGACACCCACGCGCGCTCCTCACCTGCCCTGCCCGCGCTACCGGCTAGGCTGCCGCCATGGTCGCGCCGCCTCCCATCCCGTTGGCCAAGCCGGTCAGCGACGTACCGGCCGGCAGCCTGTCGGCGCTGCGTGCCCAAGCGCGCGATTGCCGGCGCTGTCCGCTCTGGCGCCCGGCCACCCAGACCGTGTTCGGCCGCGGTCCGGCGCGGGCCGCGCTGATGGTCATCGGCGAGCAGCCCGGCGACCAGGAAGACCTTGCCGGGCAGCCGTTCGTCGGTCCGGCCGGGCACCTGCTGCGCGAGCTCATGGAGGCTGCCGGGCTGGATCCGGCCACGGCGTACCTCACCAACACGGTCAAGCACTTCAAGTTCGTGCCTCGGGGCAAGCGGCGGCTGCACCAGCGCGCCAATGCCGCCGAGCAGGCGGCCTGCCGGCCATGGCTGGCGGCCGAACTGCTGCGCGTGCGCCCGCGTCTCGTGCTGGCCCTGGGGGCGATGGCCGCGCAGACCGTGTTCGGGGCCAGCTTCCGCCTTACCGCCGCGCGCGGCCAGTGGCACGACCTCGATGCCGACACGCGCGCCATGGCGAGCTGGCACCCCTCGGCCATCCTGCGCATGCGCCCGCCGCAACGTGAACAGACCCGCGCGTTGCTGCTGCGCGACCTGCGCGCGGTGGCCGCCGCGCTGGACGCCTGACCAGGGAGCCACCGTTCACGCTTGTCGCCGTGGTCCTCACCCACTGGCACGGAAGATTTACGCGCGGCCGACCACGCTGCGGGCTCACCAAGCTGATACGGAGCCTGCCATGCGCGACAACGACCTCCCCAGGACCGACGGCCCTGACGGCCTCAACCGCGATCCCCTGACCGGCTCGCCCGGCGCCCATCCGCTCGGCGTGGGCCTGGGCGGCACGGCCGGTGGCGTGGCCGCCGGAGCGCTGGCAGGCACCGTATTCGGCCCCCTCGGCACGCTCATCGGCGCCGCCGCCGGGGTGATCGCCGGCGCCGCTGCCGGCAAGGGCATCGCCGAACGCATCGATCCCACCGTCGAAGCCGAGTACTGGCGCACCGAGTACACCACGCGTCCCTACTACAACGCCGAGCGCGGCTACGACTACGACCGTGACTACCTCACCGCCTACGGCTTCGGCCTGCAGGCGCGCGAGGCCGAGCCCACCCGCAGCTGGGCCGACACCGAGGCCTCGCTGGCCGAGGCCTGGCCGCGCAACCGCGGTCCCTCGCGGCTGGAATGGGAAGACGCCCGCCCCGCCGCACGCGATGCCTGGGAGCGCGCCGACCGCACTTTGCGCACCTACCAGGACAGCGACCGCTACTACGCCGATCGTTTCGACGCCGCGCCCTACCGCGATCCGGCCTACGGCTACGAGGACTATCGCCCGGCCTACCGTTACGGCACCCAGGCCCGCGCACGCGCGCGCGATCGTCGCTGGGACGAAGGCACGGAGCGTGAGCTGCAGCGCGACTGGGACCGCGTCAGGGCCGAGTCGCGGCTGGACTGGGACAAGGCGCGCCACGCCGTGCGCGAGGCATTCGACTCCGAGCGCTATGACGGCCATCCCGAGCGCGGCAATCCGCCCGATCCGCGCCTGTAAGCCGTGATCGCCGCCGCGGCGCACAGAACGCCGCGGCGGTGGCACTCAGTTCCAGGCCGAGATGCGCAGCTGCAGGCGGCCCTTCACCCCCGGCCGGGTCGGCACGCGCTTGCCGTCCGGCCCGAGTGTGAAACTCTCGAAGGGAATGTCGATGGCTACCCGCTGCTGGCGGATCTGCGCGGCGGATATCTTCACGTCCTGGGTCGGTCCGCTCACACCGGCATCCTGCCAGGCGTAGCGCACCTTCCAGGCGTCGCCGGCCTGCAGCGGCGGCTCCATCGACAGGACGATCGAATTGCGGAACAGATAACCGCCCTCGTAATGCTGGTTGATCCACAGCTTGCGCTCGATCTCGTAGTCCGGCACGCGGATGCCCAGCGTCATGCCGTAGGACAGGAACCGGTCGGACGTATCGACCTTGGCGGCGTTGGAGAGGAATACCGTCGACAGATAGTGGGGCACTTCCTTCTTCCAGCCCTGCTGGCGGATGCAGGCGACCGAATCCTCCTCGGCCGTGCGCCGGGTCAGGTACCACAGCTTGCCGCGCGGCGAGGCCAGCATTTCCACCTGGTACAGCGCATCGATCTCGCGCCCCTGGTCGGCGGCCTGCTGCACCGGGTCGGGCAGGCGGATCTCGTCCAGCTGCAGCCACACGTCCACGCGCACGTCGCCGAACAGGAAGCGCGCCAGGTTCTGGAACGCCTCCTCGCTGTTGACGATGCCGTAGAAGCCCGAATGCGAACGGTAGGCGTAGGCCCGCGCGGCGTAGTCGCCGAGGCTGCCGTCGGCGTTGACGCCCTGCAGCGTCGCGTTCTCGATCTTCACCAGGCCGTCGCTGCCGTTGCCGACGAAGGTGCGCGACAGCCCGGCCGCGGCGTCGTAATCGCTGCGGTTGGTGCCAACCATGCAGAACACGCGCGATGAGGGAAACAAGGCTTCGGGCAGCAGGTCGACGCGGCCGCCGTTCTTCTTCGGCAGGTCGCCCAGCGCCAGGTACTTGGGCATGCGCCGGTCGCGGTCGAAGTTGTCGATGTCGAAGGCGGTCAGCCAGCTCGGCACGTTGCCGCCGCCCACGTCGATGCCGTTGTGCGGGGTGGCGTAGGTGAAGAACTTGTCCACCAATGCGCGCGTCTTCGCCACGTCCAGCGCGGTGTTCTGCAGGAACGCGCGGCAGACCAGCCCGCCCATCGAATGCGCCACCAGGTAGCAGCGGAAATCGGCCGGCCTGATCTGGTTGTCCGGATTGCCGCAGACCAGGTCGCGCACCCGCGCCACCAGCTGCGACAGCCGCTGCGCCGATTCCTCGATGCTCGGCGCCTTGCCGCCACCGAACAGCGAGGAGGCCGGATCGTAGTAGCGGTGGATCACCACCGAGCGCGAGCCCAGCCGGTTGCCGGTCGAGGCGCCTTCGGCATTGGTTTCCCAGCCCGGGTCGAGGATGTCCTGGCCGTCCTCGTAGACATCGCCGTAGCCGAACTCGGACATCAGCCGCACCACCGGCGACTCGAACACGTACTTGCGCGGCGGGCGCTCGCGCTCGGCCACCGCGCGGTACACGGTGGAACCGAGGTTGAAGCCGCAGAAGGGATCGGCGCTGGTCTGGTCCATCTCCCCGCGCGTCATCGCGTAACCGCGCACGTAGATGATCGGGTAGTACGGCGGCGTCCAGGGGGTGGCGGTCCGGGCCATGGCGGTTCTCTCCTGTGGGGGATGCGGTCGTGCGGGGGACGGCAAGGGAGACAACGGCGCGGAATTCCCGCGCAGGGCAGCGATTCTGCACCCGGCCGCTCTCACCCGGCGAGACGTCGGTCGCGGATGCCGCCGCCGGCTTTCAGTTCCTGCGGAAGAACGCGCCCAGCGCCGCCAGGGTCAGGCCCTGGAACGGGCCCAGCCACAGGTTCGAGCGGTGCAGGTTCTCCAGCAGCGGCACCTGGCGCAGGATCGGCAACAGGATCGCCAGCGCCACCAGCAGCAGGTAGATCACCGACAGCCCCAGCGCCAGCCATAGCATCGGCCCCACCACCGGTTGCGGCGAACCGCCCGGCCCACCGGCGGCACGGAAATCCGAAGCGAGTACCGCCACGATCAGCGACAGCGTTGGCATCACCGTCGGCAGGAACCACGCCCACACCTCGTCGGCGCCCTGGCCGTAGCGGTTCATCATGCTTTGCAGCGCCAGCAGCAGGCCGATCGCGCCGGCGCCGAGGATCCACACCCCGCCGATCCACCACTTCGCGTGGTTCAGGCTCATCGTCATCTCAGCGCGCCAGCGCGGCCAGGATGCCGCTGTTGGTGAGCTGGATCAGCGCCGGCGTGGCGCCGTCCGGGTTGGCGACCGGCTCGTCGTCGGCAATCTTGCGGAACTGGTACACCAGCGCCGTGCAGCCGTGGTCGTCGGTGAAGGACTGGCGGGCCAGCGCCGGCGGCAGGCGGTCCAGGCCCTCGTCGAGCCAGTCCTGCGCGTCGTGCGCGTCGACCGCGGCATCGGTGGTGCGGAACGGCTGGTCGCTGACCACGAAGGCGATCACCCGGTAATTGCCCTCCGGCGCGGTGAACAGCACGCGCAGGAAATCAGCCGGCGAGAACAGCTTGCGCGGCGCCACCGCCATCGACCAGCGCCCCGGATCGACCGGCACGCCCTTGGCATCGATCTGCTCCAGCCGCGTGACCAGGGCGAAGCCGCCAGGCACCGGGTAGTAGCTGCGCTCCACGTAGCCGACGCTTTCCAGCGCAGCCTGCAGCTTCCTCGCCGCACCGCCGAGAGTGGGGTCGTCCGCGTTCTCCAGCATCGCGTGGTCCAGCGCGGCGCGCGAGGTCGGCGCCGGCGGGGGCCACGGGAAACCTTTCGGCTTGGCCGGATCGTCCACCGGCGGTGCCGGCCCGGCGCCGTCTGCCGGTGGCGGCATCGGCGGCGGCGGCGCTGGACGCGCGGCGGTCGGGAAGCTGGGCGCTGCCGTGGCCGCGCCGCCGGCGCGGTAGCCGACATCGGCGACTTCGCGCGTCAGCACCGGCGCCGTACCGCCGCCCAGGGTCTGCATCCGCGTTTCGGTGCTGACCCTGGCGGTGTACTGCCCGTCCGGCCACCCGCGCGTGTCGGGGCTGGCGAAGTGCAGTTCGTGCTCGCCGGCATGCAGGGGCTGGCAATCCCTGCGCGCCGACTCGCCGGCTGGATCCAGCCAGTCCACGCACAGCTGCGCCGCCGCCGGCGCGTCGCCGACCTGGACGACCAGCACCTCGCTGCCGGCCTCTTCCCCCGCGCGCAGCATCGCCACCTCGGCGATGTAGTCCGGGCGCATGCGCCAGTCCACATCGGCCGCCACCGCGGCCATGCGCGCCGTACGCGGCGCCGCCGCCTCCTGCGCGGGCGCCGTCGCCGACCAGGCGAACACCAGCCCGCACAGCCAAGCCGCCACGCGCCGCGCTCCCGACCCGGCGCCCCTCGCCCTGCTCCCACCCCTGTTCATCCCTGCCACCTCCGGCATTCCCGCGCCATGCCGCCGCCACGGCCGCATGCTTGCTGTATTGCCAACGGCGGGGAGCGCGCGGAGCGGACAGCGGGGAGCTGGCGATGACCGCGATCAACCGCCATGCGGCCAAGGGACCATTGAGACCTGCCCGGCATGGCGGGACACTGCGCCGACGGCGGCATTGTCCCTACCTGTCCGTGCAGGACGCCCGCCGTCCTACCCGCACCCGAACGGATGAAGCGCCATGCACGCTGCCGCCTCCGACCCGCGCCTGCCCGATGCCGCCCGGGATGACCCCACCCTGCCCGGGCTGCTCGAACTCGACGCCCGCCTCGCCAAGCTCGGCGGCAGGATCCGCGTCCTCTCCGCGCTGGCCTGGCCGGTCGAGATGGAAGCGCGCTTTCTGGAAAGCTGGCGCGCCGGACGACCGCAGATGCCTGAGCCGCCCACCCAGCCGGTCGATCACACCGACACGATCGAAGCGCTCGACGACATCCTGCGCCGGCTCGACCGCGGCCATCCCATCGGCGACTGGCTGTACAAGACCGCCTGGAGCTACCGTGTCGCCGCGCTGATGCTGTCCAGCATCGGCACCGCGCGCTTCACCGAATGTTCCACCCTGCTCTACGGCCACCCCAGCACGCACTACCGCTCGCAGGACAGCACCACGCTGCAGTCCGCCGAACGCATGCTGGCGATCACCGACCAGCTGATCGATGCGCGCTACGTGCCCGAGATTCCCTATGACATCCCCGCGCCGGCCTTCGCCGCGCGCCTGCGCGAGCGCATCGATCCGTTCTTCGCTGACAACCCGGTCGAGGTCGTGCTCGATCCCCAGCTCGCCTCCAAAGCCGCCGCCGGCAGCAAGGCGATCCGCGTGCGTGCCGATGCGCTGTTCTCCGAGCTGGACCTTGACCAGCTGGTCGAGCACGAGGCCTTCATCCACTCGGCCACCCTGCTCAACGGCAAGCGCCAGCCATGGCTGCGCTGCCTGGGCACCGGCGCCCCGCGCACCACGCGTACGCAGGAGGGGCTGGCCACTTTCGCCGAGATCATCACCGGCGCGATGGACATCAACCGTTTGCGTCGGCTCGCGCTGCGCGTGAAGCGACTGCAGGAAGGCCTGGCCGGGGCCAATTTCATCGAGGTGTTCGGCGCCTTCCTGGAAGCGGGTCAGTCCGAGGTGGACAGCTATCGCAGCGCCGCGCGCATCTTCCGCGGCGGCGACGTCCACGGCCGGGTCTGCTTCACCAAGGACGGCGCCTACCTCGAGGGTCTGTTGCTGGTTACCGCCTTCATCAAGCGCGCGTTGTACGAGAACCGCGGCGACACCCTGCGCCTGCTGTTCAGCGGCCGCGTCGCCCTTGGCGATCTGGTGCCGCTGTCACCGTTCCGCGACAGCGGCCTGATCGCCGCACCGCACTACGTGCCGCCGTGGGCCCGGCACCTGGAGCGGGTACTGGCGACGCTGGCGTTCTCCACCGCCGCGCAGTCGCTGCAGCTGGAGACGTTCGATCTGGATCGGTTCGCGGCGTATGAGGATGAGGTGCTGGAGGGGGCTGGGTGGAGTGTGGGTACATCGGTCGCGGTCACATCTGATTCCGGTGAGTGATGTGCCCAGCAAATTCTTGCCGGTGCCGACGGCAACCCCGGTCCCGGCAGCTTCACGACCCTCACCGCGCGCCTGAACGGAGGCGCGGTAACGGAAGATGCTTGGACGCGCAGATCGACTCGAGCAGGAGGCTCTCCTGTTTGGCAGTCTTGACCAGCTGCTGCCCGGCGCCTTCGCGCGCAGGACAGTACGCAACCGCGCGTGGACTCAAATGGCCCGAGTGATGCAGCGCCCCCACCGAAAACTGGGCCGTACTGGGTACGGCCCAATACTGCACTTGGCAACGGTAAACCTGGTTACGGCTGTTGCCTTACACGGAGGACCAGACAGATAAGTGCCAGGAGCACGGCCCCGCTCAAAGCGTAGTATCCGACTTTCACTCCGGATGAAACGTAGATCGCAGCCACAACGGCAAGCGGAGCGGCATTCCAACAGATTCGCGGCATCTTATTCATCTGTCATTGCGCGTATTGAATGGAACCAATCCCGCAAACAACCACCTGCCCTGCGGCGTATGCAACGCCTGCTGCGCCGACATGGCGATTTACAGCTCCGACGAGCGTCCACGCGGCCGAACTGGTCGCGGAGGGGCTTGTGTACCGCATGCAACTGGTGAAGTATCCGCCAGCGGTTTTTGAGTGAATTGGAGCCCCACTGTTGCCGACCTCCTCCGACTGCTCCGGCTTGCGCGGAGCGATGCCTCCGGCGACCATCTTCACCTCATGATCTGCGAGAACTCGCATCGTGCTTCTCCTCTTGGTTGCATCAGGCCGCGGCTTGCCGCGACAGATGGACGGGAGATCCATCTGATCTGGATGCTGAGAATGGCCAAGCAGGATTTCTATACGACTTTTCGTAAAAATGATGCAGAGGTTCGTTCTGTCGCAGGCATGCCCCATGGCACACCGGACAGAGCAATCTGCAATGTCCGCCTCTCCATACCTTTGAGTGTCATGCGATGGAGAGCACGAGCTGTTCCGCATTGCATCCGACAGCTGCGCGCCGTTGTGCATGCCCGGCATCAATCGGAGGTACTGATACACGGACGGCGAGCTCCAGCATCCCTCCGCCTTGGCTGGAAGTCAGGCATCAAGTGACCGTGCGGAGACACGCCGCGTGTTTATCAGGAGAGGCCGCTACCTACCTCACCCACACTTCGAATACCCACAATTCAAACAAGTCGCGCACCCATCCATGATCACCAGCGCCTTGGTGTGGCACTTGTGGCACAGGGTCGCCGACGGCGGGAACGAGGCGCCGTCGCCGGTCACGGCGATGTCTTCCTCGTGATCGGCCGAGCTGGTGGGATTCCTGGGCGCCGCGGCCTCCCCGGCCTGGCGCGGGGTCACTTCAGCGTTTTTTTTTGAGCGGTCTTCGTACTGGCGGCGCTTCTCGTCGAGGATCGCCCGCTGGTGCGCGCTCATCTCCGGGTCGTGGATCAGGCCGATCGACTTGAGGTGTTCCTCGACGATGCTGCCCAGCTCGGCGACCAGCGAGGGCATGTAGACGCCGCCGGCCTTGAAGTAGCCGCCCTTGGGGTCGAACACGGCCTTCATCTCGTCGACCAGGAAGGTGACGTCGCCGCCCTTGCGGAACACCGCCGACATGATGCGGGTGAGCGCGACGATCCACTGGAAGTGCTCCATCGACTTGGAGTTGACGAAGATCTCGAAGGGACGGCGCTGCTCGTGCTCGGTGCCGGCGTTGAGCACGATGTCGTTGATGGTGACGTAGATGGCGTGCTCGACCAGCGGCGACTTGACCTTGTAGGTCGAGCCGATCAGCACTTCCGGGCGCTCGATGCGCTCGTGCATCTGGATGATGTTGTCCACCGGGGCTTCGGCCTCGGCGGTGGTGCGGTCGATCGAGGCGGTCGGGACGGGCGCGGCCTCCTGACGGGCCTTTTCCTCCGGGGTGAGCACGGAATAACCCTTGATCTTGCTCTCGATCTTGACGGCCATGGCGATGTCCTTCGGTACTGCGGGGTGCGATGGAAAAGCGGCCGGCCCCGCAGCGCGCGGGGCCGGCACGACGGGCTTACTTCGCGGCGCGCTTGGCGGCCTTCTTCGCCGGGGCCTTGCGGGCGGCGGACTTCATGGTCTTCCTGGGCGCAGCTTTTTTGGCGACGGCTTTCTTCGCTACCGCCTTTTTGGCTACGGGCTTCTTCGCCGCTCTCTTGACCACCTTCTTGGCGACTGCCTTCTTTGCGACTGCCTTCTTCGCGGTGGCCTTCTTCGCGACGGCCTTCTTGGCGACCGTCTTCTTCGCCACTGCCTTCTTCGCAGCCTTCTTCGTCGCGGTCTTCTTGGTCGCAGCCTTCTTGGCCACCGTCTTCTTGCCGGTCTTCTTCCGCAGCGCGGCGGCCTCGGCGGTGGCGTTGGCCTTGGCGGTCTCGAGCTTCTTCTTCGCCGAGGCGATGCGCTTGCTCACCGCCTTGCCGGCCTTGGCGGTCTTCTTCGCCACCGCCTTGCGGGCCTTGGCCACCCGCTTGCCGACGTTCTTGCCCGCCGCCTTGGCCATCTTCTCCACGCTGGCGACGGCTTCGCTGGCGGTGTGGGCGATGGATTCGCCCAGGTGGACGGCCGATTCCTTCACGTTGGCGACGACGTGGGAGGTCGTTGCCGATGCACCATTACCGTTGCTCATGTGCCCTCCTGTCGGGCGCTTGGGTGACGCGACGATGTAGCGGGATGAGGGTGAAGCATGCGTGTTGCGGGGGTTTGGGGCTTGGGTCCGCCGGTGCTGCAGGCAGTCGGGGCTGAAGCCCCTCCCACAGGGTTCGCGGCTGAAGCCGCTCCTACAAGGTTCTGATCGCTAGGCGATCAGAACTTGCCGTAATAGCCTTCCTTGAGCGCGTCGAACAGGTTGGCGGCGGTGTGGGTCTCACCGTCGTACTCGATCTGCTCGTTGCCCTTGACCTCGACCACGCTGCCGTCCTCCAGCTCGAAGCGGTAGGTGGTGTTCTCCAGGTCCGCCTCCTTGACCAGCACGCCCTGGAAGGCGGCGGGGTTGAAGCGGAACGTGGTGCAGCCCTTCAGGCCCTGCTGGTAGGCGTAGCGGTAGATGTCCTTGAAGTCCTCGTACGGGTAGTCGGTGGGGACGTTCGCGGTCTTGGAGATCGAGCTGTCCACCCACTTCTGCGCGGCGGCCTGCACGTCGACATGCTCCTTGGGCGAGATGTCGTCGGCGGCGATGAAGTAGTCCGGCAGCCTGGCCGCGACATCCTCGGCGTACGGCATTGCCTGGGCGTTGACGAGGTGGCGGTAGGCCAGCAGTTCGTAGGAGAAGACATCGACCTTCTCCTTGCTCTTCTTGCCCTCGCGGATCACGTTGCGGCTGTAGTGGTGCGCGAACGAGGGCTCGATGCCGTTGGAGGCGTTGTTGGCCAGGCTCAGCGAGATGGTGCCGGTCGGGGCGATCGAGCTGTGGTGGGTAAAGCGGGCGCCGACATCGGCCAGCTCGTCCACCAGTTCCGGGGCGACTTCCGCAATACGCTGCATGTAGCGGCTGTAGCGCGCGTGCAGCAGCTTGCCCTCGATCTGCTGGCCGACGCGCCAGCCGTCGCGCGCCATCTCCGGGCGCTTGCGCAGCATCTCGGCGGTGACCTCGAACAGCTCCTCCATGATCGGCGCCGGTCCCTTCTCCCTGGCCAGGGCCAGGCCGGTTTCCCAGCCGGCGACGGCCATCTCGCGGGCGATCGCCTCGGTGAACTCGCAGGACTCCGGCGAGCCGTACTTCATCTTCAGCGTGGTCAGCGTGCTGCCCAGGCCGAGGAAGCCCATGCCATGGCGGCGCTTGCGCAGGATCTCGTTGCGCTGCTGCGCCAGCGGCAGGCCGTTGACCTCGACCACGTTGTCGAGCATGCGGGTGAACACGCGCACGACTTCCTTGTATTCCTCCCAGTCGAAACGCGCCTGGTCGGTGAACGGGTCGCGCACGAAGGTGGTGAGGTTGATCGAGCCGAGCAGGCAGGCGCCGTAGGGCGGCAGCGGCTGTTCGCCGCAGGGGTTGGTGGCGCGAATGTTCTCGCACCACCAGTTGTTGTTCATCTCGTTGACCTTGTCGATCAGGATGAAACCGGGCTCGGCGTAGTCGTACGTCGAGACCATGATCATGTCCCACAGGTGGCGGGCGCGGATGTGCCCGTAGATCTTGCAGGCCACCAGGCCGTCATCTCGGACGATGTAGTTGTCGTGGATCGGCCAGTCGCGCCAGACCACCTGCTCGGCGTTGCCGAGGTCGACGTCGGCCTCTTCCTTGCGGTTGACCGGGAACACCAGCGGCCAGTCGGCGTCCTGCTCGACCGCCTGCATGAAGCCGTCGGTGATCAGCAGCGAGAGGTTGAACTGGCGCAGGCGGCCGTCCTCGCGCTTGGCGCGGATGAAATCCTTCACGTCCGGGTGGCTGACATCGAAGGTGCCCATCTGCGCGCCGCGGCGGCCGCCGGCGCTGGAGACGGTGAAACACATCTTGTCGAAGATATCCATGAAGGACATCGGCCCGGAGGTATACGCACCGGCGCCGGCAACGAAGGCGCCGCGCGGGCGCAGCGTGGAGAACTCGTAGCCGATGCCGCAGCCGGCCTTCAGGGTCAGGCCGGCTTCGTGGACTTTTTCCAGGATGCCGTCCATCGAGTCGGTGATGGTGCCCGAGACGGTGCAGTTGATCGTGCTGGTGGCGGGCTTGTGCTCGAGCGCGCCGGCGTTGGAGGTGATGCGGCCGGCCGGAATCGCGCCGCGGCGCAGTGCCCACAGGAAGCGCTCGTTCCAGTACTCGCGCTTTTCCTCGGTGGCCTCGGCATCGGCCAGGGCGCGGGCCACGCGCCGGTAGGTGCCGTCGATGTCGGCGTCGATCGGCTCGCCCTGCTTGGTCTTGAGCCGGTACTTCTTGTCCCAGATGTCCTGGGACGCCGGCTGCATGGGAACGAGTTCGGATCGGTTGCCTTGGGTGCCCTGCACCAGTTCCAGCCGTACCGTGCTCATCGTCTGCTCGTCTCCTGTGCGGCGTGCCATGGCGGGTCAGTGCCTGGATCCGTACGCGGCTGCGCGGCGCATGGCCGGTCGCAACCGCATCGCCCCGGTCGACGCCTCGTGGCGGATGGCGGCCGGTTCCCTGCCTTTGCCTGCACGCGGGTACATGGTTCGCGATCCCCAGGGCGGTCAGCCCCAAGCACACCCAAATGTTGGGCTTCCTGAAACCGCCACCCCAACATCTGGTGGCGAGCGAGCCATCACGCTAACGCCGGTGCCGGCCGACTGTCAACGCCGTCACACTAGCGATTGGCCGACCGCGGCGAGCGGTCGCATCCGACCCGGCTGACAGGCTTTCACCGACCATTAAAAGCAGCGGCGGCACGCTTGTTCATGTTGATATATGCCCCCGCGCCGGCCGCCCGCCGGCCTCGTGACAACACCCCTGGAAATTCCGCATGCGCCCGCTGCCCACGCTGCTGACCCTCTCCCTGGCCGCCGCTTTCGGCGGCTTTGCCGCCACCGGCATCAACGCCTGGCTGGACAACCGCGCCGAGGCCACGCCACTGGCGCCGGCGGCCGCCGCGCTGCCGGCGGTATCGGCGCTGCCGGCATCGGTCGCCGGCCAGCCAGTGCCGAGCCTGGCGCCGATGCTGCAGCAGGTGATGCCGGCGGTGGTCAGCGTCAACACCAAGCAGGTGGTGCGGGTGCGCAACCCGTTCTTCAGCGACCCGTTCTTCCGCCGCCTGTTCCCGGACGTGCCGCAGGAGCGCATCAACGAATCGCTCGGCTCGGGCGTGATCATCGACGCGGCCAAAGGCTATGTGCTGACCAACCACCACGTGATCGAGAACGCCGACGACGTGCAGGTGACGCTGGCCGACGGGCGCACGGTCAAGGCCGAGTTCCTCGGCTCGGATGCCGATACCGACATCGCGCTGATCCGCATCCCGGCCGACCGGCTCACCGCGATCCAGCTGGCCGACAGCGCACAGCTGCGGGTAGGCGATTTCGTGGTGGCGATCGGCAACCCGTTCGGCTTCACCCAGACGGTGACCAGCGGGATTGTCTCGGCGGTCGGCCGCAGCGGCATCCGCGGACTGGGCTACCAGAACTTCATCCAGACCGACGCCTCGATCAACCCGGGCAACTCCGGCGGCGCGCTGGTCGACCTGCAAGGCCGCTTGGTCGGCATCAACACCGCCAGCTTCAACCCGCAGGGCAGCATGGCCGGCAACATCGGCCTGGGCCTGGCGATTCCCTCGAACCTGGCGCGCGGCGTGGTCGAGCAGCTGCTGAAGAACAACGGCGTGGTGATCCGCGGCACGCTCGGCCTGGAGACGCAGAACATCTCCGCGCAGATCGCCCAGGGCCTGGGTCTGGAGAATACCCGCGGCGCGCTGGTCACCCGCGTGCTGCCGGGCACCGCGGCGGCGGCCGCCGGCGTGCAGCCGGGCGACGTGGTCACCGCCTTCAACGGCGAGCGCGTGGACAGCGCCGAGGCGCTGCACAACCAGGAAGGCCTGTCGCCGGTTGGCAGCACCGCCACCCTGGACGTACGCCGCGACGGCAAGGCGCTGCAGCTGCGCGCCACGCTCAAGGAGCAGGCACGCGCGGTGGCCGGCGAAACGCTGGATCCGCGCCTGGCCGGGGCGACGTTCACCGACCTGCCCGAGTCGCTGCGCCAGTCCGGCATCAGCGGCGTGCTGATCAGCCAGGTCAAGCGCGGCAGCCGCGCGGCGCAGAACGGCCTGGCCAGCGGCGACGTGGTGCTGGCGGCCTCGACCGGCGAGTTCGGCGACCTGGCCGGCTGGCGTGCGAATTTCGGCCAGCAGCCGCCGCAGCGTCTGGTGCTGCGCATCGTGCGCGGCGGCACCCAGGGCGATGTACTGATGCGCTGAAGCGGTCAGCTGGCGGCGGGGCGCTTGTAGGACCTTTGCAGGAGCGGCTCCGGGTGGCCCCGGGCCATCAGCCGCGACCGCCATCTGTCAGCCCGCAGCCCCGCTCGTCGGGGCGCAAGCCGCTCCCACAACGGATGTCGGCGAAGAGGCAGGAGCACAGGCCGCACACGCCCGCTAAACACCCCCTACACCCGGGCGGTGATATTGCTAGTCTCCCTGCTCCGCCACCGTGCGGAGGACGACCCCCAAGGAGATCACGATGAGCGTTCCGACCAATACCGACCAGTTCAAGGGCAATCTCAGCGAGGCCGGCAGCCACCTCAAGTCCGCCGCCGGTGCCGCCGGTGATGCGGTGCGCGGGGCCACCAGCGCCGCGGGCGACGAACTGCGCCTGGGCAAGGCCAACGTCAAGGCCGAACTGAGCGACAGCGCGCTGGCCGGCCTGGCCGCCGCCGAAGTCGGTGGCGCCGCTGCCAAGGAACAGGTCGATGCGCTGATGGACAAGGGTCGCGACCTGCTCGACAGCGCCTCGGACCTGATCCGCGAGCGCCCGCTGGCCTCCTTCGGCGTGGCCTTCGCCGCCGGCTGGATCATCGCCAAGCTGGCCCGCAGCGGCGGCGACCGCTAAGCCCGCTGCGTGAGCGACGCGAGCCCGCCACCGGAAGAGGCCCCTACCCCGGGCCTGGAAGAAAGCCTGCGCCAGGTCGGCGATGCCGGCAAGGCAACGCTGGACTCGGCACGCGATACCGGCCGCGCCCTGCGCCGGCTGGTTTCGGCCGATCTCGCCCTGGCCCGCAGCGCATTCGGGCGCGGGCTGATGTGGGCGGGCATCGCCGTGGTGTTCGGCGCCTCCTCCTGGCTGCTGCTGACCGGGGCAATCATCGCGCTGCTGCAGCGCCTGGGACTGTCGTGGTTCCAGTCGCTGCTGTTCACCGCCCTGGCCAGCGTGGCGATGACCGGGCTGGCGGTCTGGCGGGTGAGCTACTTCTTCGACCACACCGGCATGCACGCCACGCGGCGCCAGCTCAGCCGCCTCGGACTGTTCGACGAACACGACGAGCACGACGAGGAGGAAGGACGATGAATTTCGGACAGCTGCGTCGCCGCGTCGAGCGCACCGAACAGCTGGTCGAGGGCCGGCAGGTGGAGACGCTGTCGCACTGGCAGTCGCTGCGCGACGCCTGGAAGCTTGGCTGGACGCCGCCGCGGATCATCATCGCCGGGCTGGTCGGTGGCTTCATCACCGGCAAGCTGCAGCCCGAGCGCGGGCGCCAGGTCGCCAACCAGGCCACGCGCTGGATCCAGATGTTCAGCGCGGTCTCCGGGGTATTCGGCGCGGTGCAGGCTCAGTTCGCCGCCAGCCAGGCCGAGCAGGCGGGCGACAGCGCCGAGGCCGCCGCCGATGGCGCACACGCTGCGGCAGCGGCGGCCAGTGAACCGGCGCAATCCGTGCCCGCGTCGGCCCCGGCACAAGTGGCCATCGACGAGCCGGCGGTCGCGCCGCGCCCGGCCGAGGCAGCCACCGAGGTGTCCGAACGCTGAGGATCGTCGGGGCTGAAGCCCCTCCCACACGGGGTAGCCAGTGGCTGCACGGTGGGCCGGGCTTCAACCCCGACGACCTTCACCCGGCGCCCCGGTGCCCACCTCGCACCGTTGACACCGCCACACCCGATAATGGGCGACCACCGCCGGCAGCGCCCGCATGAGCCACCCCGCCCCGCTCGACCCCGAATCCCCCGCCGAACCCGAAGTCGCCCTGCCGCCCCCGCCCAAGCCGCGCCCGCGCGGACCGGCCTCGCTGGTGGTGATCGCCGTGCTCGCGGTGGGCTACACGCTGTGGGCGGCGCAGACGGTGATCCTGCCGATCATGCTGGCGGCGTTCTTCTCGATGGTCGGCAACCCGATCATCCGGCTGCTGCGCAAGGCGCACGTGCCGCGCTTCCTCGCCGCGCTGCTGGTGATCGTGATCGGCGTGGCGTCCACCGTCGCGCTGACCGTGCAGCTGGCCGGCCCGGCGGCAGCCTGGTTCCAGCAGGCGCCCTCGCAGATGCGGCAGATCTCGCGCCAGGTGCGCGACCTGACCAAGCCGGTGCAGCAGGCCAACCAGGCCGCCGAAAGCTTCGCCCGCGCCGCCGGCGGCGAAACCGGCCGCCAGGTGCAGGTCGTGCGCACCCAGCTCGACGATCCCTACCGCCAGCTGGTGCGCGCACCCAAGCTGGCGGCCTCGGTGCTGGCGGTGGTGCTGTTGACGTTCTTCTTCATGGTCTACGGCGAGAACCTGCAGCGGCATGCGATCGGGCTGTTCCCCAGTCGCGCGCAGCAGCGCTTCACCACCGAGATCCTGCTGGAGATCGAACGCGAGGTGTCGCGCTACGTGCTCACCATCAGCCTGATCAATACCGCCGTGGGCATGATCTACGGCGGCATCCTGTACCTGCTGGGCGTGCCGTTGCAGGAATCGCTGCTGTTCGGCACGGTGGTGGCGCTGCTGAACTTCGCGCCCTACGTCGGCCCGCTGATCGGCGTACTGCTGATGCTGCTGATGGGCTTCGTCACCTTCGACACGCCGCTGGCGTCCTCGCTGCCGGCGCTGATCTACCTCGGCCTGCATACGCTGGAGGGGCAGCTGGTGACCCCGATCATCCTGGGCCGGCGCATGGCGATCTCGCCGCTGATGCTGATCCTGGCGCTGATGTTGTTCGGCTGGCTGTGGGGCTTCGTCGGGCTGCTGCTGGCGGTGCCGCTGCTGGTGTGCATCAAGATGATCCTCGGTCGGCTGGAAGGGACCCAGCGCTGGGCGCGGCTGCTGGAATGAACGCCAGTCCGCCGCGCAGGCCGCCGGACTGGCTTAAAATGCCCCGGTGAGCTTCCCCGTCCTCGCCATCACCCTCGACCTCGACGACACGCTGTGGCCGTTCGCCCCCATCGGCGCGCGGATCGACCGGGTGCTGCACGAATGGATGCAGGTCCACAGCCCGGTGACCGCCGCCCGTTTCGACGTCGCCGGCATGAAGCTGCTGCGCGAGCGCAGCTTCGCCGACAACCCGCACCTGCACCACGACCTCAGCGCGCTGCGCCGGCTGACCCTGCTGCAGGCGCTGACCGAAAGCGGCGGCGACCCGGCACTGGTGGAACCGGCCTACGAGGTGTTCTACGCCGCGCGCAACCAGGTCGAGTGCTACCCGGACGCAATCGACGCGCTGGCCCGCATCGCCGCGCGCGTGCCGGTGGCGGCGCTGAGCAATGGCAATGCCGACCTGGCGCGGATCGGCCTGGACCATCATTTCGTCTTCCAGCTGGGCTCGCGCGAGCACGGCGCGGCCAAGCCGCAGGCGAGCATTTTCCATGCTGCCTGCGATCGCCTCGGCGTGGCCCCGGCGCAGGTGCTGCACGTGGGCGACCACGTCGACATGGACGTGATGGGCGCGCTCGGCGCCGGCCTGCGCGCCTGCTGGATCAACCGCGAGGGCACCCGCTGGCCACACGCCCCGCAGGCGCCGGACCTGGAGTTCGACACCCTCGCCGGCCTGGCCGACTGGCTCGATGCCCAGTGGCTCGCCGATGCGCCGGCCGCCGCCGGCCGGATCGCATGATCGCGGCCCGACCCGTTTCCGTTTCCGCCTGGCGCTACCGCGCGCCGGCCTGCCCAAGGATTACCCATGTCGCTGCCTGAAGGCTTCACCGCCGCCCATTCCGCTTCGCTGCCGCTGCACGTACTTGATCGTGCCAGCTACGCGGCATGGATCGAAACCCAGCCCGCCGCGGTGAGCGCCTGGGCGCAGGCCCAGCAGTTCGCCGCCGCGCCGGGTTCGGTACTGCTGCTGCCGGGCAGCGACGGCCTGGCCGGCGCGGTGCTCGGTGTCGGCGATGCCGCCGATGCCTATGCCTACGCGCATGCGCCGTATGCCCTGCCGGCGGGCACTCGCTGGCAGCTGGCCAATGCCCTGGACGCCACGGCGACCGCCGCGCTGCACCTGGGCTGGGGCCTGGGCAGCTATCGGTTCAACCGCTATCGCAAGGCAGCGCGCGCGCCGGCCGAACTGATCGCCACGCCGTCGGCGGAAGTCGTCGACCTGGTCCAGGCCAGCCTGCGCGTGCGCGACTGGGTCAACACCCCGACCGAGGACATGGGCCCGGAGCAGCTGGAAAACGCAGCGCGCGAGCTGGCCCAGGCGCACGGCGCGTCGTTCGAGGCGATCACCGGTGATGCGCTGCTGGCACGCAATTTCCCGACCATCCACGCGGTCGGTCGCGGCTCGCATCGTGCCCCGCGCCTGCTCGACCTGCACTGGGGCGACGAGTCGCATCCGAAGCTGACCCTGGTCGGCAAGGGCGTGTGCTTCGACACCGGCGGCCTGGACCTGAAGCCGGCCGACGGCATGCGCCACATGAAGAAGGACATGGGCGGCGCCGCCCACGCGCTGGCGCTGGCCGGCCTGGTGATGGCGCAGGGCCTGCCGGTGCGGCTGCGCCTGCTGATCCCGGCAGTGGAGAACGCGGTCGGTCCGGAGGCGTTCCGCCCGGGCGAGGTGATCACCACCCGCGCCGGCGTCACCGTCGAGGTCGACAACACCGATGCCGAGGGCCGGCTGGTGCTGTGCGACGCGCTGGCCTATGCGGCCGAGGACAAGCCGGCGCTGATCGTGGATTTCGCCACGCTCACCGGCGCGGCGCGCATTGCGCTGGGTCCGGACCTGCCGGCGCTGTTCGCCAACGACGATGCCGTCGCCCAGGGCTGGATCGAGGCCGGCGAGCGCACCCGCGACCCGGTCTGGCGCATGCCGCTGTGGCGCCCCTACCTGCGCTACCTCAACAGCCACGTCGCCGACCTGGCCAATGCCGGCTCGCGCATGGCCGGCGCGGTCACCGCCGCGCTGTACCTGGAGCGCTTCGTCCCGCCAAGCCAGGCGTGGGCGCACCTGGACGTCTACGCGTGGAACGACAGCGACCGCCCCGGCCGCCCGGCCGGCGGCGAGGCACTGGCGCTGCGTTCGGCTTGGGCGATGTTGAAGGCGCGGTTCGCGGCGTAGCCGCTGTGCGGCTGCGCCCCCAAGGTTTTGCTTCGCAAAACCTTGGGCCCCGCTTCATGCCTTGCCTCTCCCCCGCGCCTTTGGCGCGCCCCTCTCAACAGAGGGGTGCTTTCCTCCAGAGGCTGCGATGCATGCGATTGCACTGCAGGAGGCCGGCGACGGGTCAAAGCAGCAGGCGTGCGAGGTCGAACAGCGCGCGCAGGATCAGCGCGATCAGCACGACATAGGTCAACGCCACGGCCTGGAACTGCACGCGCAGGCGAATCGGCAGCTCATGCCCGGCGGCGGTGAATCCCAGCCGGCAGATGCCCAGCACGCAGCGCGGCCACCAGTCGATGCGGACGATGCCGACCGCGGCCAGCAACCCGGGACGCGCGGCCTGCAGGCGCAGCAGCGCGCGATGCACCGACAACACGTTCACCGTGGCCAGCACCGACAGCAACGCCAGCAGGCCACGGTATTGATGCAGGAATGCCTCGAAACCCATCGCTCCCACCCCATGCCCTCCACGCCGACAGCATAGCGCCGCCGGGCATGCGCCTTCAGCGCTTCCCGTCGATGCCGCGGCCGGTGGCGGCCCAGTAGATCGCCCCGTACAGGTGACCCAGGTAAAGCGCGTCGTCGTAGGCCTCCGGCGGATGCCCCAGCGCGGTGGCGAACACGCGGCCGCCCTCGAACTGGTGATACCAGGCTACCGGATGGTGGCGGCCCATGCCCTTGGCGACCTGGCCCGGCCAGATCGCGGTGGGATCGTAGCTGCGCTCGTCCACCTCCATCACCACGTGCAGGTCGTCGCTGTACGGCGGGTCGTATTCGTACCACTCATCGCTCCACAGCCAGCGCCGGGGCAGGCCGGCGGTGGCCGGATGGGTCTGGTCGATGACATCGACCATCGCTGTCTGCAGGAAAGGATGGGTGCGGAAGGAACGGCCGATCATCCGGTCGTACCAGTCCCAGTCACCCTTGGCGATGGCGAAGGCCTTGTGCACCGCGACCACGCCGCCACCGCCGCGCACGTACTTCTGGAAGTTGGCGCGACGCGGTTCGCTGAGGTCGCTGGCCGGGCTGTTGAGCAGCACGATGGCCTGGTACTGCGACAGGTCGCCATCGAAGGCGCGGCCGTCCCAGTCCCAGGTCAGCGCGAAGTCGTGGCGGCGCGCGAGTCGCTCGAACTGCGGCTTGGCGACCGGGATGTAGTCGTGGTGGTACTTGTTCGGAATGGCAGCGACCAACACCTTGAACTGCTGGGCGAAGGCGGGCGCGCAGGCCAGCGACAGGGCGGCGAGCAGGAGCAGGCGCTTGAAGATCATAGGTCGTTCCGCAGCATCGGTGCCGGCAGTCTAGTCAGCCGTGCACGCCCCCGGCACGGTGCTGCGGAAATTTCATGGCCGCCGGCGATTGCGGCATAGCGTGGCAGCCGCTACAGCCAGCCCTTCTGCCGGGCCAGCCGATAGGCCTCGATGCGGTTGGCCACGCCAAGCTTGCCGATGCATTCGGACAGGTAGTTGCGCACCGTGCCATGCGACAACCCCAGTGTCTCGGCGATCTCGCCGGCGGAACGGCCCTCGCCAGCCAGGCGCAGCACGCGGCGTTCGCGGTCGCTGAGCGGATCGGCTTGCGCCCAGGCATCGGCGGCCAGCTGCGGATCGACCACCCGCCCACCCCGCGCGACCTGGCGCAGGGCATCGGCCAGCTGCTCGGCCGGCGCGTCCTTGAGCAGGTAGCCCGCCACGCCGGCGTCCAGCGCGCGGCGCAGGAAGCCGGTGCGCGCGAAGGTGGTCACGATCACCACCCGCACCGGCAGGTCGTGGCGCTGGATGCGCTGCGCCAGTTCCAGGCCGGACAAGCCGGGCATTTCGATATCCGTGACCAGCAGGTCCGGCTTCAGGCGCTGCAGTTCCCGCCAGGCAGTCTCGCCGTCACCGGCGCTGCCCACCACCTGGATGTCGTCCTCCATGCCGAGCAAGGCCACCAGCGCGCCACGCAGCATGGCCTGGTCCTCGGCGAGCAGGACACTGATCACCTGCGTCACCCGCCGAACCTCCCGGTGCCAGCACGCACGACAGCCGCCCGGACGACGTTCATGCCGACACGGGCGCGCACGCCATCGGCACGACGACGGCAGCCCGCGGCCACGGCACGCGCGCGCGCAGCTCGGTGCCGCGACCCCTGCGGGCGTCGATGCGCAGTTCGCCGCCGAGCGCTTCCAGTCGCTCGCGCATGCCCTGCAGGCCGTTGCCCGGGACGATGTCGCCGCCGCGGCCATCGTCGCGCACGCATAGTTCGGCGCGCTCATCGGTACGGGTGATTTCCACCCAGACCTGGCGCGCCCGCGCATGGCGCTGGATGTTGGTCACTGCCTCGCGCAAGGTCAGCGCCAGCGCGGTCTCCAGCACCGGCGGCAGCGGCTCGTCGGGCAGGTGGTAATCCAGGCACACGCCGTCAGTCTCCAGCAGCAGGTGCGCGGAAGCGAGCTCGGCGGCCAGTTCCGCGGCGCGGATGCCGGTCACCGCGCGTCGCACCTGGGCCAGCGCCTCGCGCGATACCCGGGCGACCTCGTCTATCTCGTGGCGGGCGCGGGCCGGGTCGCGCCCGACCAGGCGACCGGCCAGGTCGGCCTTCAAGGCCACCAGCGACAGCGTGTGGCCGAGCAGGTCGTGCAGGTCGCGACCGATGCGCTCGCGCTCGGCGACGCCGGCCAACCGGCGCACTTCCTCGTGGCTGAGCTTGAGCGCGGTATCGGCCTGGGCGCGACGCTGGAAGCTGATGTTCATCAGCCCCACCGCCAGGCTCACGACCCAGACGCTGAACAGGTACAGCCAGGGCCAGTCGACCCAGACCCAGGCGATGCTGAAAGCAGCGAGCACGCCGACCATCCACGCCACGGCGACCGGCGGGCGGGCGACGAAGGCCAGGAAGGCGCAGGCGTAGATCAGATAGCTCTGCGCACCGGCATTGAACGGGACGACCACCAGGCCAAGCGCGGCGATCCCCAGCGAACAGGCCAGCAGGTGACGACGGCTGCGGTAGTAGGCGTGGTGGTACAGGACCAGGAACACCGCGTAGCTGGCGAACGTGGGCCACATCCAGTTCGGGAACCCGCGCCGGTCGAACAGCGGGGTGAGGAACAGCCACAAAGTCCACACCAGCATCAGGATCGGGAACAGGTAGCCGCGCGCGCGGCCGGCGTCGCGCAGGCCGATCAGCGAGTCGGGCGAGGGAACCAGCAGGGCGCGCATGCTCATCGTCCTGGTCAGCCGCGACGCAGGTTGCGTTGCGCCAGCGCCAAGCATAGCGCCGAGATCGCCAGCACGAACGCCACATGGCCCCAGGCGGCGCCCTGCGATGGCATGCCCACCGCACGCTGGGCCAGCTGGGCCAGGTGCCAGGCCGGCCACAGTGGCGCCAGCGTGGAGAACAGCGTGGGCAGCGCGGCCAGCGGCAGCCACAGGCCCGACAGCAGCGACATCGGCAGGTAGACCAGGTTGACCACCGCCGGCGCGCCCGAGGCCGGCACCCGGCTGCCGATCAGCAGGCCGATCGCACAGAACGGCACTGCCGCGAAACAGCCGACGGCGAGCAGGGTGATCACCTGCAGCGGCAGGAGCCGTACGCCACCCAACAGGCTGCCGGCCAGCAGCAGCAATCCCGCGATCACCGTGGCGAACAGCATCGCCATGCATACGCGCGCCAGCAGCCAGGCCGACGGGGGTGCCGGCAGCGCGCGCTTGAGGGTGAGCAGGCCGCGTTCGCGGTCCATCGCCAGGCCGACGCCGAAGCCGAACAACCCCGGCGCCATCGCCCCGAACACGGTATAGCTGGCCAGCAGCCAGGTCGCCGCACCGCCGCGGCCCAGCAGCACGCCGAACATCAGGTAGAACGCCAGCGGGAAGGCCAGCGAGGGCACCAGGAAGGCCGGGGTTCGCAGCACGCGCAACAGTTCGCAGCGCGCTTCGGCCAGGTAGATCGGTATCCGCGGGGCATGCGTGCGCAAGCTGTTCATGCCGCCTCCCTGTCCGCGGTGAGGTCGAGGAAGGCGTCGGCCAGGCCGGCGCGGCGGACTTCCAACCCGCTCAGGGTCGCATCGGTGGCCAGCAGGCGGGCCACCACCGGCTCGGCAACCGCCACCGTGATGTCCAGGCGCGCGCCGTCCCCGGATACCGCCTGCACGCCGGGCCAGCGCGCGACCTCGTCGGCACTCACGGTGGTACGGCAGCCGATGCGGGCGCGCGACACCCGGGCGCGGACTGCCTCGACATCGCCGGCCGCGACCACCCCGCCCTCGCGCAGCACCACGACGCGGTCGGCCAGGGCTTCGGCTTCCTCCAGGTAATGGGTGGTCAGCAGCACGCCGCAACCGTCGGCGACCATTTCCCGGATCGCCCGCCACAGTGCCTGGCGCGCCTCGATGTCCAGGCCGGTGGTGGGCTCGTCCAGGAACAGCAGGCGCGGTCGGCCACAGATCGCCAGCGCGAACTGCACGCGCCGCTGCTGGCCACCGGAGAGCTGGCCGTAGCGATGCTGGTGGAAGTCTTCCAGCCCGGCCAGCGCGATGCAGTCGGCCACGCTGCGCGGGGCCGGATAGTAGCGCCGGGTCAGTTCCAGCAGCTCCCGCACGCGCAGCATGTCCGGCAGGCTGGTGGCCTGCAGCATCACCCCCACCTCCTGCCGCGCACGCCGATCGGTGGCCGGACGGCCCGACAGCAGCGCATGCCCGGCATCCGGACGCGACAGGCCCAGCAGCAGGCCGATGCTGGTAGTCTTGCCGGCGCCATTGCCGCCGAGCAGCGCGACCAGCGTGCCGGTGTCGATGGCAAGATCCACGCCGCGCAAGGCATGGCGGGGACCGAAATGCTTGTGCGCGCCCTGCAGGCACGCCAGCGGCGGGGAGGCGTCGATCGTCATGGCAGGTTCCAATGGAGGACGCCATCAGCATCGACCGGCGGCAGGGACGCGCGTAGTCATCCCTGTCAGCCATCGGCGGTGACAGTTGTCACTGGTCCCCACCCGCCACGGCAGCCCATGCTGCGCCTGGCCGGCCCCGTCGTGCATCTGGTGACTTCCGGCAGCTTGCGCCGGTCGCCCCGCGACGGTCACATTGCCCACGCCCCATCGTCATGGTTGCCGATGAATACCTCTGCTGATCTGTTGAAGGAACTGAAGATCGACCGCAAGTCGCCCGCCGGACGCACGCCGCCGTCGCGGCGCGGGTTGTGGATCACGCTGGGCGTGCTGGTCGTTCTGCTGCTGGTTGCCGGCGGCGCCTGGGCACTGTTCGGCGGCAAGGCGCCGGTGGAGGTACGCACCGCGCCGGTGGTGGCGATCAGTGCCGGCAGCGGCACCGCCTCGGTGCTGGATGCCTCCGGCTATGTGGTGGCGCGGCGCATGGCGACCGTGTCGGCCAAGATCACCGGCAAGGTGCGCGAGGTGAAGATCGAGGAAGGCATGCGGGTCGACGAAGGCCAGGTCATGGCCACGCTCGACCCGATCGACGCCGATGCCGCGCGCGACCTCTCGGCCTCGCAGGTGCTGGCCGCGCGCAGCCAGGTCGAGAACGTGTCCGCGCAGCTCAAGCGCGCCGAAGCCGACGCCAGCCGCCTGCAGACCCTGGTCGGCCAGCAGCTGGTCTCGCGCTCGCAGTACGACGAGGCGGTGGCGCTGCGCGACGGCCTGCGCGCGCAGCTGCTGACCGCCCAGCGCAACGTCAGGGTCGCCAGCAACAACCTGTCGATCTCGGACTTGAACGTGGACAACACCATCGTGCGCGCGCCGTTCTCCGGGGTGGTCACCGCCAAGGCCGCGCAGCCGGGCGAGATCGTCTCGCCGCTGGCGACCGGCGGCTTCACCCGCACCGGCATCGGCACCATCGTCGACATGGATTCGCTGGAAGTGGAAGTGGAGGTCGGCGAGGCCTACATCGGCCGCGTGCAGCCGAAGATGCCGGTCGAGGTCGTGCTCAATGCCTATCCGGACTGGAAGATCCCCGGCGAGGTGATCGCGATCATCCCCACCGCCGACCGCGGCAAGGCCACGGTCAAGGTGCGCGTGGCGATCAAGGTCAAGGATCCGCGCATCGTCCCGGAAATGGGTGTGCGGGTGAGCTTCCTGGAGGAAGCCAAGCCGGAACAGGCGCAGCAGCCGCAGGGCGTGCGCGTGCCGGCCGGCGCGCTGCTGCAGCGCGAGGGCGGCAGCTCGGCCTTCGTCGTCGGCGAGGACAACCGGGTCAGCCTGCATGCGGTCAAGACCGGCATCGCCATGGGCGACGACCGCCAGGTGCTTTCCGGCCTGGCCGCCGGCGACACCGTGGTGGTCGATCCGCCGGAGTCATTGAAGGAAGGCGACAAGGTCGCCATCGCCGGCGCCGCCGAGCAGAAGTAAGCGCCATCGCAATACCCCGCGCCTTCCGGGCGCGGGCGTTCCCGCTCCACGGTTCGTGCGTCAGGCAACAACCGCAGCACCGCTGTCGAAGTTCCGCCCATCCGCTCGTCGGGTGTCATGGCGACGTGCTCCGCTTTGCGCATCTTCCGTCGTCGCGTCCCCGCCGCATCGCATTCATAGAGGAAAGCCCCATGTCCGCCCTGGTTACCCTGCGCAATGTCACCAAGACCTACCAACGCGGCCCCGAGCAGGTGCAGGTGCTGCACGGCATCGACCTGGAAATCGAGCGCGGCGACTTCGTCGCGCTGATGGGCCCCTCCGGCTCGGGCAAGACCACGCTGCTGAACCTGATCGGCGGACTGGACAGCCCCACCGACGGCGAGATCGAGATCGAGGGCGAGCGCATCGACCGCATGAGCGGCAGCCAGCTGGCGACCTGGCGCAGCCACCACGTCGGCTTCGTTTTCCAGTTCTACAACCTGATGCCGATGCTCAACGCGCAGAAGAACGTCGAACTGCCGCTGCTGCTGACCCACCTGGGCGCGGCGCAGCGCAAGCGCAATGCCGAGATCGCGCTGACCCTGGTCGGCCTGGCCGACCGTGCCGACCACCGCCCGAACGAGCTGTCCGGCGGCCAGCAGCAGCGCGTGGCGATCGCCCGCGCGATCGTCTCCGACCCGACCTTCCTGATCTGCGACGAGCCCACCGGCGACCTGGACCGCCACAACGCCGAGGAGATCCTCAAGCTGCTGCAGCAGCTCAACCGCGAGCACGGCAAGACCATCATCATGGTCACCCACGACCCGAAGGCGGCCGAGTACGCGACCCACACCATCCACCTGGACAAGGGCGAGCTGGCCGATGCGCCGGCCGTGCTCTGATCGGGGGATGCCATGAAATATCTCTCGCTCGTCTGGGCGCAGCTGTTCCGCAGCAAGACGCGGACGCTGCTGACCCTGTTCTCGGTGATCGTCGCCTTCCTGCTGTTCGGCCTGCTCGACTCGGTGCGCGTGGCGTTCACCTCCGGAGGCTCGGTGGAAGGCGCAAACCGGCTGATCGTGGCCTCGCGGTTGTCGATCACCCAGTCGCTGCCGGTACGCCTGGAGTCGCAGATCCGCACGATTCCCGGCGTGCGCGACGTGACCTATGCGATGTGGTTCGGCGGCATCTACCAGGATCCGAAGAATTTCTTCCCGAACTTCTCGGTCGCGCCGAACTACTTTGACGTCTACACCGACTTCGAGGTGCCGCCGGACCAGCTCAAGGCCTTCCAGAACACCCGCACGGGTGCGGCGATCGGCGAGTCACTGGCGAAGAAGTTCAACTGGAAGCTCGGCGACACGATCCCGCTGCAGGCGACGATCTTCCCGCGCGGCGGCAGCAATGACTGGCCGCTGGAAGTGAAGGCGATCTTCCGCGCCAAGGACCGCGCCAACGTGCAGGCCGAGAACCAGTTGATGATGAACTGGAAGTACTTCGACGAGTCCAACGACTACATCAAGGGCCAGGTGAGCTGGTACACGGTCAAGCTCGCCAACGCCGACCAGGCCTCGCGCGTGGCTCAGGCAATCGACGCGCTGTCGGCCAACTCCGACCATGAGACCAAGACGCAGACCGAGTCGGCGTTCCAGCAGGCCTTCATCAAGCAGTTCGCCGACATCGGCATGATCGTCACCTCGATCATGGGCGCGGTGTTCTTCACCCTGGTGCTTCTGACCGGCAACACCATGGCGCAGGCGGTGCGCGAGCGCATCCCCGAGCTGGCGACGCTGAAGACGCTCGGCTTCCAGGACGGCACCGTGCTGGCGCTGGTGCTGGTCGAGTCGCTGCTGTTGGTGGTGCTAGGCGGATTGCTGGGCATGGGCCTGGCCTCGCTGGCGATCCCCGGCCTGGCCAAGGCCACCGGCGGCGCGCTGCCGATGCACGTGGTGCCGCTGCAGACCTGGCTGATCGGGCTGGGGCTGATGTTCGGCATCGGTGCGGTGGTGGGCCTGCTGCCGGCGCTGCGCGCCAAGCGGCTGAAGATCGTCGATGCGTTGGCTGGACGCTGAGGAGCATGCAGATGAAGAATCAATGGATGTGGAACCTGCTGTCGGTCGTGCTGCTGGCGATCGCCCTGGTCATCTGGATCTTGCTGCCGTGGTACGCGGTGCTCGGCGTGGCGGTGCTGATCGCCCTGTGGCTGCTGCTGACCCGCAGCGGTCGGCTGTCGCTGGCGGCCGCGCGCATCGGCATCGCCAGCCTGCCGCAGCGCTGGGGCGCCAGCTCGGTGATCGTGGTCGGCATCGCCGGCGTGGTCGGGGTGCTGGTGGCGATGCTGGCGATGGGCAAGGGCTTCCAGGCCACCCTGGACAGCACCGGCAACGACACCACCGCGATCGTGCTGCGCGGCGGCTCGCAGGCCGAGACCAACTCGGTGATCATGCGCGACCAGCTGCCGCTGATCTCCAGCCTGCCCGGCGTGGCGCGCGGCGCGGACAACCGGCCGCTGGTCTCGCCGGAGCTTTCGCAGGTGGTCAACCTGGTCTCCAAGGCCGATGGCACCGACGTCAACGCGCAGTTCCGCGGCGTCGGCGAGCAGGCCTGGACCGTCCACGAGAAGGTCAGGATCGTCGAGGGCCGTGCGTTCAAGCCGGGTCTGCGCGAGATCGTCGCCGGCAGGGGCGCGCAGTCGCAGTTCCGTGGGCTGGAAGTCGGCAAGCCGCTCCGGCTGGGCAACCAGGAATGGACGGTGGTCGGGATCTTCTCCAGCGGCGACGCACACGACTCGGAGCTGTGGACCGATACGCAGACGCTGGCGACCACGTACAACCGTAGTGCCTACCAGTCGATCAGCGTGCGCACCGAAGGCACGGGCGGCTACAAGCAGTTCAAGGACGCGATGGCGGCCGATCCGCGCCTGAAGCTCGACGTGTTCACCACCCGCGAGTACTACGGAAAACAGGGGGGCGGCCTGAACAAGCTGCTGGAGGTGCTGGGCAAGTTCATCGGCACGATCATGGCGTTCGGCGCGGTCTTCGGTGCGCTCAACACGATGTACGCGGCGGTGGCCACGCGTGCGCGCGAGATCGCGACGATGCGGGCGATCGGCTTCCGCGGCCTGCCGGTGGTGACCGCGGTGATGCTGGAAACGATGCTGCTGGCGCTGGTCGGCGGGGTGCTGGGCGGGTTGATCGCGTGGGCGATCTTCAACGGCCATAGCGTGTCGACGCTGGGCAGCAACTTCAGCCAGGTGGTGTTCCAGTTCCGGGTAACGCCGGAACTGCTGTGGACGGGACTGAAGTGGGCACTTGGCATCGGCTTGGTGGGCGGCTTGTTTCCGGCGCTGCGTGCGGCGCGGTTGCCGATCACGGTGGCATTGCGCGAGGTCTGAGCTGGGGCGCGGCCGGCGATGGTGCCGGCCGTTTGGTGCGGGTTTGCTCGCGCTGCCGGCCTGGTGTTGGGTTTGTTCTCTGCGGGAAAGCGGGGCGCCCGCTTTCGCGGGCTGTATTGGGGTTTTATGAGGGCGCGCCCGGCTTCGGTAAGCCTGGGTGTGGTGTTACGTGCTATTCGTTCGGTCCTGCCGTGGCGACGGCATCATTCCAACGGTCGCGGTACGTTCACAGGAGCGCGGCCCCGCCCCGTCGGGGGTGGGGTCGCCGGGGCAACGGACGTCCTGTCCGACACCCCGAGCGCATCACATCCATGTGCTGCTCGACCCCACCCCCGCCGGGACGGGGCATGGCGCCTTGGTTCTCAAGTCTTCGTTCGGTTGCGCGCCGGGAGGGGGAGGAGAAGAGCAAGAACATGCTTTTCCGATGGGCGCTGCGATCAGCGGGTTCACGGCTTCGGTTGCGTGCACTGTAGGAGCGGCTTCAGCCGCGACCTGCCGGACCTCGCGTCGCGGCTGAAGCCGCTCCTACGGAAGTACCCCCGGCCAAACCTACGGCAACGGTCATGTGGCTGTCATGCGGCGGCGCTAGAAAGGAAGGTCAACCGGGGGTAGGCTGCGGTCTTTCGCTGTTCCTGGAAGCCCCACCATGTCGCGTCCGTTCCTCGCGGCCGGCCTGCTGGCGTTGCTTGGCGCCTGGCTGGTCGGCAGCGGCTGTTCCTCCACTTCGCTCAGTTCCCGCCTGGTCGCGCCCGGTGGCGCTTCGCCGCTGCTCGCGCAGCTGGACTCGCAGATGCTGCTGCAGCACCTGCCGAGCAGCAGCGGCACCCTGCCCGGTCGCGATGGCGTGCCGATCTTCTGGCGTGCGTTTGAACCTGGCGATTACGGCTTCAACTACCGCTTCTCGCGCCAGCCGGGTGCGACGGGCGCGGCGCATGCCACGTTCAACATGGACTTCGACCAGACCGCGGCCCGGTCGCCGCGCGCCACGCCGCGAGGCACGGTGGTGCTGCTGCATGGCTGGATGATGGACGGCAATTCGCTGCTGCCCTGGTCGCTGTCGCTGGCCCAGGCCGGCTACCGCACGATCGCCCTGGACCTGCGCAACCACGGCCAGTCCGGCGCGGGGCTGTCCGGCTACGGCACGCGCGAGTCGGACGACGTGGCCAAGGTGATCGAGGAACTGCGCGCGCGTGGCGAGATCAGCGGGCCGCTGTACCTGTTCGGTGTTTCCTATGGCGCGGCGACCGCGCTGTTCACCGCGGACAAGCTGGGCGACGAAGTCGCCGGGGTGGTCGCGGTGGAATCGTTCGCCAACGCCGGTCGCGGCATCCGCGACATGATCCCGCACATGCTCGCGTCGACGGGATCGGGCTGGGAAGGGCGCGCGGTGGGCAGCTTCATGCGCTGGCGCTACGGCGGCCAGGACCTGGACCAGGTGATCGCCGCAGCCGACCAGCAGCTCGGGCTGGACCTGGACAGGCTCGACATCGGACCGGTGCTGGCAGACACGCGCGCCTGCGTGCTGCTGGTGCACGGCGATGCGGACCAGCACATCCCGGTCGCGCACGGCCGCCGGCTGGCGGCCGCCAGTCCGCGCGCGCATTACCTCGAAGTGCATGGCGAGGATCACCTGAGCCTGCCGATGCGGCTGGATGCGCTCGCGCCGGTGGTGAGCCAGTGGTTCGCGTCCAACCCCAACGCGCGGGCGCAATGTCCCACGCCCTCCGGCGTGCCGCTGGGCGCAGGCGTACGCGCCTCGCTCAGTCCCGAGCCGGCCCATCCAGCCAGCCAAGGCTGACGGCAGCGGCGACATCGGCGGCGGTGTCCAGGTCGATCGCCAGGTCGGGCGCGCGGACCTGGGCGAAGCCCTCGGCGCCGGGGCCGCGGGCCAGCGTGCGCAGGCCTTCGTCGCCCTCGAAGCGGGCCGCGCTCCACAACGACCAGGCGACCGCCGCGGGCAGGCCGCGCACGCCCGCATAGCTGCTGAAGGCCGTGCCGGCCGGCACCTGCGCCGCCGCCTCAAGCAGCCGGGCCAGGTGCGCGGGCGCCAGCGCCGGCTGGTCGCAGCCCAGCACCAGGACGGTGGCCGGCGGATCTGCCGCCATCGCCCGCTGCAGCGTGCCCAGGCTGGCGCCCAGGCCGGACTCCCAGTCCTCCACCAGCACCGCCTGGGCATCCAGTCCGCGCAGTTCCTGCTGCATCCGCGCCGCCGCCGCACCCAGCGCGACCAGCACGCGCGCGGCGCCGGTATCGCGGCCCAGGCGCACGGCACGGCGCAGCAGCGTTTCGCCATCGCGGCGCAGCAGCTGCTTGGGATGGCCCAGGCGTCGGCTGCCGCCGGCTGCCAGTACCGCCACCACATGCGGCGCCGGGCTCACGCGTCGTCCTCGCCGTGCCAGCGCTGCAGCTGCGCGGCGATGCTCAGGGCGATCGCTTCCGGACCCTCGCCGCCCAGGCGCAGGCCGACCGGCGAACGCAGCCGCGGCATCAGCGCCTGGCGCTGGTCTGGACGCAGCAGCTGGAACAGGTCCTGCTGGCGCCGGCGCGGGCCCAGCAGGCCGATGAACGACGGCGGGTGCGCGGCCAGGACGTCGAGGGTTTCGCGGTCGAGTTCGAAGTGATGGTGCATGACCAGTGCGGCATCGGCCTGCAGGCCGCCCGCCAGTGCCTGCGTTGGCGTGGCCGGAAGGTGCACGTCGGCCAGTGCGCCCTGCCCGGTCCAGTGCGGGCGCTTTTCCACCAGCACGGTCCACCAGCCCAGTTGGCGCAGCCACGGCAGCAGCACTTCGCTCTCCGGGCCGGCACCGAACAGCACGACCGCCGGTGGCAGGTCGATGCGGACATGCAGCGTGGCGTGCAGTGGGTGCGCGGAAGCCATCGACAGCGGCCAGGCCTGCCGGGTGCCGGCGACTTCGGCCGACAACGCGCCGTCGATATCGAGCTGCAACCGCAGCGGCCCGCGCCGCGCCAGCCAGGCCTGCGCCAGCGCGTCCCAGCCGGGCAGCAGCGACAATGGCAGCAGGGCAAGGTGCAGCCGGCCACGGCATCCCACCGCCGAACCTGACAGCAGGTCGTCGTCGCCGCGGGTGTCGATGTCCATCAGGATGCCGCGCCCGAGCTGCCGCGCCTCCTCGGCGCGCTGGGCGATTTCCGTTTCCAGGCAACCGCCGCTGAGCCAGCCGCTGCGGCGACCGGCGGCGTCGAACAGGGCCATGGCGCCGGGTTTGACGTAGGTAGAGCCTTCGGCGGCGACCACCACGGCCAGGGTCGCGGGACACCGCGCCTGGAAGGCGGCCAGACTCGCTTCGATGCAATGCCGTGCGGCCGCCATGGAGGGGTTCGCGCCTTGGGTCGTCACCGGAACGCGTGCAGCCTAACCCGTCGCGCGTGTGGATGGCGTGGCCGGACTCAGGCTGCCGGCGTGGCCCGCCGCGATCGCCACAGGCTTTCGCCAAGGAACACCAGCAGGCCGATCCAGATGGCGACGAAGCCGGCGATGCGCGCGCCATCGAAGCGTTCGTGGAAGAACCACACGCCTAGCATCAGCTGCATGGTCGGAGTGACGTACTGCAGGATGCCCACGAGCGACAGCGGAATCCGCTTCACGCCGGCGGCGAAGGCGATCAGCGGCACCGCGGTGACCACGCCGCCGCAGACCAGCAGCAGGTCGTCGCGCAGCGACCAGCCGTGAATGAAGCCGCCGCCGTGGCCGTGCTCGCTCCACAGGGCGAAGCCCAGTGCCGGCAGGAACAGGTAGGCGCTCTCCACGCCCAGGCCGGCGACCGCATCGACGGCGACGATCTTGCGCAGCAGGCCGTACAGGCCGAACGACAGCGCCAGGCCCAGGGCGATCCACGGCACCGTGCCGGCCGACCAGGTCAGCCAGGCCACGCCGAGCGCGGCGCATCCCACCGCCAGCCACTGCATCGGGCGCAGGCGTTCCTTGAGGATCAGCACGCCGAGCAGCACGCTGACCAGCGGATTGATGTAGTACCCCAGGCTGCTCTCGATCACGTGGCCGGCATTGACGGCCCAGATGTACAGCCCCCAGTTGAAGCCGATCGCCAGCCCGCTGAGGCCGAGCATGCGCAGCGCGCCGGGCTGGGCGGCGATGCGCCGCAGCCAGTCCAGTCGCGAGGACAGCAGCAGCCAGCCGACCACCAGCAGGGTGCTCCAGATGATGCGGTGGGCGATGATCAACATCGACGGCACCGCGTTGAGCAGGTGCCAGTAGAGCGGGAACAGGCCCCAGATGAAGAACGCCGCGGCGGTGAGCGCCACGCCCTGGCGGCGCTGGCGGCTGTCGTGATCGCTCATGGCATCACCTGCGCGCGCGGGCCAGGGTGACCACGACCACGCCGGCCAGGATCACCGCCATCGCGCCGAGGTCGCCGGCGCCGAAGCGCTCGTGGCCCAGCCAGGCGCCCAGCGCCACGGCGATCACCGGATTGACGTAGGCGTAGCTGCCGGCCAGCGCCGGGCGCACGTGGTGCAGCAGCCAGACGTAGGCGGTGAAGGCGACGATCGAACCGAACACGCACAGGTAGGCCACCGCGAGCAGTCCCTGCGTGCTGGGCAGCTGGTGCGGGCGCTCGCCGATGGCCAGGCCGGTGGCGAAGATCAGCACGCCGCCGCAGATCATCTGCCCGGCGGCGGTCATGAACGGCGACGGCAGGTCGCGGCCGCGCGACCAGATCGAGCCGAACGCCCAGCCGATCGGCGCGATCAGCAGCATCACCAGCCCGGTCGGGGTGGCGGTCAGGCTGCTGCCGGCGTTGAGCCAGACCACGCCAAGGAAACCAATGACGATGCCCGCCCATTCGCCGCGCGTGGCATTGTGGCCGCGCATGGCCGAGAACAGCGCCATCCACAGCGGCACCGAGGCAACGGCGGTCGCCGCCAGGCCTGAGGAGACCTCGCGCTCGGCCAGTACCACCATGCCGTTGCCGAGCAGCAGCAGGGTGGCGCCCATCATCGCCACGTTGGGCCACTGCCTGCGGGTCGGCGCGGGGACGCCGCGCCAGCGCAGCACGGCGTACATCAGGCTGCCGGCGACGATGAAGCGGCCGCCGGAGACCATCGTCAGCGGCAGCGCGCCACCTTCAAGTGCCAGGCGGATGCCGAGATAGGTCGAGCCCCAGACGACGTAGACCAGCGCCAGGGCAAGGACGACGAAACCACCGCGCGCAGCCTGCGCGTCGGCGCCATTGGACGAAGACATGGGGAAGGGGCGAAGCCGGGTGGAAAGCTGATTTTAGCCCTTTTCCCGAGCCGATCAGCCTGTTTGATGGAACGACGGCCCACGCGGATGGGACAGCGGCAGGTCGCTGATGCTGGCTGGCGGGCGGGTCGCTGTTGGTGCCTTTACTTCTGCGCTGGAAGCGGGGCGCCCGCGTTCGCGGGCTGTACTGGGGTATGTTGAGGGCGCGCCCGGCTTCGGCAAGCCCGCGCGTGGTGTTACGGGCCATTCGTTCGGTCCTGCCGTGGCGACGGCATCATTTCAACGATCGCGGCACGTCCCCAGGAGCGCGGCCCCGACCCGTCGGGGGTGGGGTCGTCGGGGCAACGGACGTCCTGTCCGACACCCCGAGCGCAGCACATCCATGTGCTGCTCGACCCCACCCCCGCCGGGACGGGGCTTGGCGCTTTTGTTGGTCCCATTCTTTTGGGGCGCGCCGGAGGGGGGAAGAGAAGAGCAAGAGCAAAAGCGGCGTCCCGATTCTTGTCGTGACCTGATGCGTCTTCGCTTCGGCCGGAATCTCCTGTAGGAGCGGCTTCAGCCGCGACCTGCCGGATCATGCACTCGCGGCTGAAGCCGCTCCTACAAGAGCCCGTTGGTTGCTGGAGGAAAGCCCCCTTCTGTTAAGGGGGCGCGGCGACAGCCGCGGGGATAGGCAAGGCAGAAGTCGGGGCCCAAAGTTCGCGCAGCGGGTTGCGTCACGAGCGTTCGGTTTCGTCACGACACGGACGTCTGCCGAAACCGACGCGCACATGCCCGCCGGGGCGGCGCTCCACAACGCAAGTCAGGGCCAAGCCTCCGCAACCCCGAGGCGCGCCCTCATAAACCCCAATACAGCCCGCGAACGCGGGCGCCCCGCTTCCAGCGCGGAGCCCGATTCGCCTGGAGATCCCCCCGGTTACCGCCTGGAACCCGCGCTACCATCGCGCGCCGCCTTGAACTCGCTACCCTCGCCCCAGCTCGGCCAGTCGCGGCTGTTGGCCAGGCGCAGGCCGAGGTCGTAGACCAGCTGGGTATCGGCCGCATGGCCGCGCGCATCCCACTGCGGCGTCCAGCGGTCGCAGGCCTGGTGGTAGCAATCGCGGAAGTAGGCATCCCGCAGCGCCTTGCCGGCCGCCACGCCACCGTCCAGGCGGTCCAGCCCCGGACCGATGGTGATCGCCGGTACGCCCATGCGCGCGAAGGCGAAGTGGTCGGCGCGATAGAAGAATCCCGCCTCCAGGTTCGGATCCGGACTGTAGCTGCGCCCGCGCGCCTGCGCGGCGCGCTTGAGGTCGTCCTCCAGCGACACGTGGCCCAGGCCCCATGAAGCAATGTCGCGGGTCGGGCCATCGGGGCTGAACATCTCCATGTTGAGCACGGCCACGGTGCGGTCCAGCGGCGCCAGCGGATGGGCGGCGTAATAGCTGGCGCCGAGCAGGCCCTTTTCCTCGGCGGTCAGGGCGATGAACAGCAGGCTGCGCTGCGGGCGCGGGCCGGTGGCGAAGGCACGCGCCAGCTCCAGCACGCTGGCCACGCCGGTGGCGTTGTCCACCGCGCCATGGCGGATGCGGTCGCCGTCCTTGTCCGGCTCGCCGATTCCGAACGCGTCCCAATGCGCGGAGAAGATCACGCTCTCCTCCGGATGGGTGCTACCCGGCAGCCTGGCGACGACGTTGTGGGTCACCACGCGGTCGCGCTTGAGCTTGAAGTGCGCGCTCAGCCGCGCGTCGCCCAGCGGCACCGGCACGAAGTCCGGACGCATCGCCTGCTGCTTGAGCGCCTCGAAATCCAGCCCGGCGTCGCGGAAGATCGCAACCGCCTGCTCGCGCTGCAGCCAGCCGCGCAGCGGCGTGTGCATCGCGCGCGCCTGGGCGTCGTCGCGCTCGATGTCGAACAGCGGAGACAGCCCGGAGCTGCGCACGGTGTTCCAGCCGTAGGCGGCCGGTGCGGTCTCGTGGACGATCAGCACGCCGGCGGCACCGCGCCGGGCGGCTTCCTCGAACTTGTAGGTCCAGCGTCCGTAGTAGGTCACCGCGCGGCCATCGAACGCGCCCGGCTGCGGGCTCTCGAAGTCGGCATCGTTGATCAGCACGACGGCGATCCTGCCGTGCAGGTCCACGCCCTTGTAGTCGTCCCAGTGGCGCTCCGGTGCGGCGATGCCGTAGCCGACGAAAACCAGCGGGGCGCCCTCGACAGTCACCTCGCTGCCCGGGCGCAGGCTCTGCAGGGTCACGTCCTCGCCGTTGCGCAGCGTGCGCAGCTTGCCGGCCTGGCGCAGGCTGGCCTGCACCGGGCCGTCGACCTGCGCGCGCACCAGCGGCACCGACTGGGTCCAGCCGCCGTTCTCGCCGCCGGGTTGCAGGCCCGCGGCGCGGAACTGCCCGGCCAGGTAGTCGACCGTGCGCGCCTCGCCGGCACTGGCAGGCGCCCGGCCCTCGAATTCATCCGAGGCCAGCACCTGGACATGGCGCGACAGCGCGTCGGCGTCGATCAGCTGCGCCGCCGCATCGTTGGCCGCCTGGGCGACGCCCCCGACAAACAGGCAGGCGGACAGCAGCAGGATGCGCATCGGATTCACGGCGGGACTTCTTCGATCGAGGGGGACGCACAGTGTAATGCGCGTCGCACGATACGCCGAGACCGGCGCAGCGAAGTCAGCGCCGTGCGCGGTCAAGCCAGCTTGCCAGGCCCTGCGCGTTGAGCTCGATGTCCATGGCGATCACCTGGGTCACCGCCTCGTCGTCGAGCGGCACGCCGTGCGCGTGCGCGCGCTCCAGGTAGAGTTCGGTCAGCGCCGCGACCAGGCAGCGGTGCCGGTCCGGTCGATCGTCGCAGCCGCGGGCGAGCGCAACCATCGCATCGATCTGCTCGATCAGTGCGGCGCCCAGCCGCGCCGGCGAGCCGACCCGGCCGTAGTGGGTCAGGTACATCGCCTCCGGCTGGTAGGCGAGCATGCGCCGGATGGAATCGCGCATGGCATCGGGTTCGAACTGCACCGGCGAGGAAGTCGGCAGGATGAAGGGACCCTGCGCCGAATCCAGCTCCCGGTAGGACAGCCCGAAGGTGTCGCCGGTGAACCAGCCGCGGCAACGCGCGTCCCACACGCACAGATGATGGCGGGCATGGCCGGGCGTATCGATCGTCAGCAGTTCGCGCCCGGCCAGGTCGATCCGGCCGCCATCTTCGGCAACCACCACGCGCTCGGCTGGCACCGGCACGATCTCGCCGTAGCTGCGGGCGATCTCCTCGGCGCCGTAGACCTCGGTGGCGCCGGCGAGCAGCCGGGTCGGATCGATCATGTGCGGGGCGCCGCGCGGGTGCACCAGCACGCGGGCATTCGGCAGCTGGCGCAGCAGCGCGCCGGCACCGCCGGCGTGGTCGAGGTGGACGTGGGTGAGAATCAGCCAGTCCACGTCCCACGGCGCCAGCCCGGCGCGGGCCAGGCCGGCCAGCATCGTCGGCACGGCCAGCGCGGTGCCGCAGTCGATGAAGGCGCCGCGGCCCTGCTCGACCACGAGGTAGGCGGCGTCGAAGCGCGGGCGCTGGAAGCCGGTGTCGATCGTGTGGATGCCGGGCGCGGGGCTCATGCGCTCATTCTAGGCAGGCCCGGCGGCGCTGCGGATTGGGCTTTGGTCTTAGCCGCCCCGGTGCGCATGCCGTGGCGGCGGATCGATCAGGACGCCTCGCGCAGCGAGTGCAGCGCCTCCAGCACCTCGCCAGCGTCGGCTTGGAGCTGGAACAGCGGAGATTCCAGCGCATCGGCGGCGGTGGCCTGCTTGAGCACCGCGATCGTCTGGCCGGCCTCCTTGGGCGAGTCGAAGGCCCCGCTCTGCACCAGCAGCGCGCCTTCGCCGTCAAGCAGCTTGAAGTAGAAGCGGCCATCGGCTTCGCGGTACTGCTTGAACACCGGCAGGACGGCCTTGGCCTGCTTCCCCTTGCCGGCGCCCTCATCGTGGCTGGACAGGTCCCGCAGCCCGACCGCGTGGCGCAGCGTGGCAAGGAACGGACGCGCATAGCGCTCGCGCAGGCGCTCGGCGCCGCGACGCAGGATGGCCTCGATCGCCGCCGGGTCGGCGATCAGCGTCTCGTAGCGCACGCGCAGCGGCGCGATCTCGGCATCGATGCGCTCGAACAGCTGCTGCTTGGCATCGCCCCAGGAAATGCCCTCGGCAAAGGCGCGGGCGAAGGCGGCGGTCTCTTCCGGCGTGGCGAAGGCCTGGTACAGCTGGAACAGGGCCGAGCCCTCGGTCTGCTTCGGCTCGCCGGGCGCGCGCGAATCGGTGAGGATGGAGAACACCAGCTTCTTCAGTTCCTCGCGCGGGGCGAACAGCGGAATGGTGTTGCCGTAGCTCTTGCTCATCTTGCGCCCGTCCAGGCCGGGCAGCGTGGCGACCTGCTCATCCACCAGCGCTTCGGGCAGCACGAAATACTCGTTGCCGTAGACATGATTGAAGCGCTGGGCGAAGTCGCGCGCCATCTCGATGTGCTGGACCTGGTCACGGCCCACCGGCACCTGGTTGGCATTGAAGATCAGGATGTCGGCAGCCATCAGTACCGGATACATGAACAGCCCGGCGGTGACGCCGGCATCGACGTCCTCGCCCTCGGCCACGTTGCGGTCCACCGCCGCCTTGTAGGCATGGGCGCGGTTGAGGATGCCCTTGCCGGCGATGCAGGTCAGGAACCAGTTGAGCTCGCTGATCTCGGGAATGTCGCTCTGGCGATAGAACCACACCTTGTCCGGATCCAGGCCGCAGGCCAGCCAGGTGGCGGCGATCTCCAGCGTCGATCGCTGGGTGCGGGCCGGATCCTGCGCCTTGATCAGGCTGTGCAGGTCGGCCAGGAAATAGAAGCTTTCCGCCTCGGCGGCGCGGCTGGCGACAATCGCCGGGCGGACGGCGCCGACGTAGTTGCCGAGGTGGGGCGTGCCGGAGGTGGTGATGCCGGTGAGGACGCGGTGGGTCATTGCGGTGCCGGGGGCGTGGTCGAAAACCCGCCCAGTTTAACCGCTGCGGCCGGGCCGGACCGGCTGACCCCGGGGGCGGCGGCCGGTGCCGCGCCGCAAAGACGACGGGCCGCTAGCGCGGCCCGCCTTCCCTACCTGGCGCGGAAGCCCTCGCGCTCAGTAGTCCTTGTATTCCTTGCGCATGGCGTCGTCGAAGTCCTTGACCTCTTTCTCGGCGCGGTCGCGGTCCCAGCCGTAGCGTTCCTGCAGCTTGCCGGACAGGTACTGCGCGTTGCCTTCGGCGACGTCGAAGTCGTCGTCGGTCAGGTCGCCCCACTTGGCCTGCATCTGGCCCTTCAGCTGGGTCCACTTGCCCGCGATGATGTCTTTGTTCATGGCTTGCTCCGGTGTCGTTGGTGGCAGCGGCCGGTATCGACCGCGTGCGCCCAGCATCGCGTCGGTCGCGTTGGCTGTCGGTCAACAGGCGTCAAGAAGGTCGTCATGGGCGTGAACGGTTGGGTGAGCTGGGCGGCGTCGCGAGCGAGCAAGTCGCGCTTGATCGGCCCGCGCGCGGTGGCCTGGGCCGCGGCAAAAAAAAAGCGGGCCGAAGCCCGCCTCTTTTCGCCATTGGAAAAAGCCGGCTTACTTCTTCGCCGCGTCTTCCACCTTCTCGCCGGCCTTCTGCACATCCTTGCCGGCGCCGGCCACGGTGTTGCAGCCGCTCAGCACGGCCATGGAGAACATGCCCAGGACCAGCAGGGTCATCAGTCGCTTCATCGTCTCGCTCCTCGTCTTGATGCGCGCCGCGCGCGCGATGTCATGGGGTTGTGCGGATCCACCGGACGCTCAGCAACGGCCGTCGCTGCAATCCTTCGCCTTGTCTTCCACCTTCTCGCCTGCCTTCTGCACGTCCTTGCCGGCACCGGCCACGGTGTTGCAGCCAGCCAGCAGGCCGGTCGAGAACAGCGCAAGCATTGCCAGGGTCAACAGTCGCTTCATGTCCTTCTCCAAATCAGCGCGGCGCCGGAACAGTGGCAGTCCGCTTGCCGGAGAATCTGACGCGCCGACCGTCGAACGGATGTGAACGCGGATGGTTTCGTCAAAATCGCTATCCGGCTCCGTTCAGGAAGCCGCTTAGTCGCGCATCAGTGTGGACTTGCCGAACAGGCTCTCCACCAGGTCCACCGCGAGTTCGGCGGTGAGGTTGTGGTTGTCGAGCACCGGGTTGAGCTCGACGATGTCCAGCGAGCCGAGCCGGCCGGTGTCGGCGATCATCTCCATCACCAGCTGCGCCTCGCGGTAGTTCGGCCCGCCGGGCACGGTGGTGCCCACGCCGGGGGCGATGCTGGGATCGAGGAAGTCCACGTCGAAGCTGACGTGCAGGTGCGTGTCCTCGTCCAGGCCCTCGAGCGCGGCCTCGACCGCGCGCTTCATGCCGTTCTCGTCGATGTAGCGCATGTCATAGACATCGACGTGGTGCTGCTTGATCAGCCGCTTCTCGTCCGGATCCACCGACCGGATGCCGATCTGGCGGATCTGGTCCGGACGCATCGCCGGCGCGCTGCCGCCAAGCATCGTCAGCTCGACCGGACCCAGCCCGCACAGGCAGGCCACCGGCATGCCATGCACGTTGCCCGACGGGGTGACCTCGCTGGTGTTGAAGTCCGAGTGCGCATCGAGCCAGAGCACGCGCAGCTTGCGGCCGTGTTCACGGCACCAGCGCGCGACCGCGGTGATGGAACCGACCGCCAGGCAGTGGTCGCCGCCGAGCATGATCGGCAGGCGGCCGGCGGCGAGTTCGGCGTAGGTCGCTTCCATCAGCGCGTGGTTCCAGGCCACCACTTCCTGCAGGTGGCGGTAGCCGCCGACCGGCGCGGTCCAGGGATTGCGCGGTCCATCGAGATTGCCGATATCGCGCACATCCACGCCGCGCGCGGCCAGCGCCTCGCCCAGGCCGGCAATGCGCAATGCCTCCGGCCCCATGCGTGCGCCGCGGTGGCCGGCACCGATGTCGGTGGGCACGCCGATCAGGGAAACGGGGGGATAGGCCTTGCTCATCCGGGGACTCCTGGTTGCAGACGAAACCATGAGTCTAGAGCCGCCCCGCCGATCCGCCATTCCGCACAGCAGCAGGACGGCCGCCGGGCGCTGCGGATCGGTTGGTGCCGCTTATCCGAATCGAACGGATGACCTACTGTTTACAAGACAGTTGCTCTACCGACTGAGCTAAAGCGGCATGGATGTCGCCGGGCGCGCGGGCGCCGGCGGCGGGCATTCTAGCGCAGCGCCGCGCAATCCAGCGTCCGCTGCCCGGGCGCGTGCAGCGCGCGAAGCGCGGTGTCGTCGGCGCGCGTGCGCGCGTCGATCCACCAGCGCGAGGTACCGGCGCCACCGCTGGGCAGGATTGCGGCCTGGATGCCGGCGGCGGCGAGCTCGGCCTGGCGGCGCTCGGCGCCCTGGCGGTTGCGGTACTGGCCCAGGGCGACGTCGTACTGGCCGCCATTGCCGACGAGGTAGTAATCGCTCAGGCCGGCCGCCTTGATCCGGGCGACCGCGGCCTGCGCGGCAGCCTTGTCGCCGACCCCGGCGAGCATCACGCGGAAGCTGCTGGCCTCGGCCACTTCGCGCACGCGTGCTGCCTGCAGCAGCGCGCCGGCTTGGTTGCGGACGGCCTCGGCGCTGGCCTGGCCGGGCCAGGGCCCGAAACTGAGGCAGCGTTCGGCCGGTGCGCTGGTCGCCACGGGACGGGTGGCGACGCTGGGCGGCGCACCGGTGGGCGCCGCGGCTGGAGGAGCAGGTGCCGGAGCCGGGGCTGGCGTGTCCGGCGCCACCGCGGGCGCGCTGGGCAGCAGCTGCAGCGAGGCCACGCCGGCGGCAACGGCCGGCGGCGGCGGCGGGCTCGCGGCCGGACGCGCCGCCCACCACAGGGCGACACCGGCGTTGAGGATGGCGAGCACGACGATCAGGGCGCGGACGTACATGGCTTGATTCTAACCACCGGCGCGACGCGGGCTGTTGCCGCTCGTCGCGTCTGCCGGCTCAGTCATCCGCGAGCGGCGCGTGCGCGGCCCAGGTGGCCAGGCCGTCGAGCACCAGCGAGGGATGGTGGGCGGCACCGGGCAGCAGCGGCAGCAGCGGCGGCGCGCCACCTCCATGCAGCAGCAGGCTCACCGGCCCGAGCAGCGCGACCGCCTGCTGCAGGCTGCGCTCGATCAGCGCGACCGCGGCCCCGTCGCAGCCGGAGGCCAGCGCATCGGCCGTATCGTTGGCGAACTCGGCGTACTCGCCGCCGCTCGGCGGCAGCTGCGCGGCGCGCTGGTGCAGCGCCTCGCGCATGGTCGTGGGCGAAGCGGAGATGCGGCCGCCGCGGTGCTGTCCGTCGGCGTCCATCAGGTCGATGGTGAGCGCCGTTCCGACGCCGGCAACCAGCACGTTGCCGCTGGCCCGCGCGCCAAGCAGGGCGAGGAAACGATCGACCCCGAAGCGCTCCGGCTGCGCGTAGCCGACCCGGACGCCGGCGCACCCGGCGCGGGTGCGGGCGATGCGGACCTGGCCAAAGCGCTGGCGCAGCTGCGTGATCACCGCCTCGGTCAGGCCCGCCGAAGCGACGCTCGCGACCCAGGCCACGTCACCATGCGGCAACGCCGCGGCACTGGCCGGCGACATCGACTCGACGCCATGCGCCCAGGCCTGCACGTCACCGGCCCGGCCGTCGGCGCGCAGCGGGGCGAACTTGAAACGGGAATTGCCCAGGTCGAACAGCCACTGGCTCATGCCGGCCTCACGCTGACTTCGCCGGCGTGGAAACTGCGCTCGCCCGCCGCCAGTGCGACCTTCAGCGCGCCATCGGCGGCCAGGCCGATCGCCACGCCCTCGTGCACCTGTCCGGCCTCCTCCACCCGCACCTGGCGGCCGGCCAGCAGGTCGAGCGCGGCATAGCGCGGCAGGAACGGCGCCAGGCCGTGGGCATCGAACTGGTCCAGCGCCGGCAGCAGGTGTGCCAGCAGCGTGGCGACGACGTGGTTGCGCGACACCGGCGCGCCGGCCAGCGTGTCCAGGTCGGTCCACGGCTGGCCGATGCCGCCGGCGAACGCGTCGGGCATGTGCACGTTGATGCCCAGGCCCACCACCGCCCGGGCCGGCCCGCCCACCTCGCCGCCACCTTCGACCAGCAGGCCGCCGAGCTTGCGCTCGCCGACCAGCAGGTCGTTCGGCCACTTCAGCCCCACGCCTTCGAAGCCGGCCGCGCGCAGTGCCTCGGCGGCGGCCACGCCAACCGCCAGGCTGAGCCCGGCCAGGCGGCCCAGGCCGCCCTCGAATCCGCGCGCCAGCGACAGGTAGACATGCGCAGCCAGCGGCGACGCCCATTGCCGCCCGCGGCGCCCGCGCCCGCCGGTCTGGCGCTCGGCCAGCAGCACCGCCACGCCACGCGACGGGGTCGGGCGGGCCAGCAGTTCGGTATTGGTCGACTCCAGGGTCCAGTCCACGTCCAGCGTGGCGATACCGGCAGCGACCGCAACCGGAAGCGCATTCAGGATGCGCTCGCGCTCAAGCAGTTCGACGGGGTAGCCCAGCCCATATCCTTCCCCGGCCCGGCCCTGGATGTCGATGCCCGCCGCGCGAAGGTTCTGGATGCGCTTCCACACCGCGGCCCGGGTGAGGCCGAAATCGCGCGCCAGGGCATCGCCGGACAGGCGGCCAACGGCCAGTTTGGCCAACAATGCGCGGTCGTCCACAGCCTCTCCGACCCCGGACCCGGGGGATGAAGCGGGGAATTATGCGACATGCGGCCGGGGGCGCCCAGCCGGGGCTTGCAAGCCGGCGTGAAAAGCGCGTTAGAATCGAAAACTTGCCCCTTGCCGGGATGTAGACGATGCGCCGACTTGCCTGTCTGTTGCTGCTGCTGAGCCCCGCCATCGCCTGGGCTTCCAGTGGCGTGGCCGAAGCCGACCACGGCACCTGCATCACGCCGACCTCGGCCGCGCACGGTCCGGCTCCGGATCCGGTGGCCACGCCGGCACCGACGCACTCGCCGGGTCACCGCGCCACCGGCACCGCCGGCGGTGGTGGTGATGACGGCGACCTGTTGCCGCCGCGCGGCCGCATGCCGAAATGGCACAGCTTCCTGCCGGGCATGTTCCGCTGATCCAGCGGCTGCTGGGCTGGCTGCGCCGGCCTCCCCCGACGATAGACGATGCCCCCTGGGCCCAGGCGCGCGCGCACTGCCCGTGGATCAGCGCGCTCGACGAGACCCGCGAGCTGCGGCTGCGCGCGCTGGCCGCGCGCTTCCTGCACGAGAAGACGCTCTCGCCGGTGGGCGGGCTGGAACTGCAGCCCTGGCAGGGCGTGCTGCTGGCGGCGATGTGCTGCCTGCCGCTGCTGGAGGTCGGCGCCGGCGGCTGGCGCGGCTGGTCGCAGGTCATCCTGTACCCGGATGCCTTCCGCGTGCATCGCAGCCACCTCGACGCGGCCGGCGTGCTGCACGAGTGGGATGACGAACTGATCGGCGAAGCCTGGGACCAGGGTCCGCTGATCCTGTCATGGGCCGACGTGCAGGCCGACCTGGATGATCCGTGCACCGGCTACAACGTCGTCGTCCACGAGATGGCGCACAAGCTCGACGCACTCGATGGCGCGCTGGATGGCACGCCGCCGCTGCCCAACGATTGGCAGCGTCGCTGGGCGGCGGATTTCCAGCGCCAGTACGACGCCTTCTGCCAGCGCGTGGACGCCGGCAAGCGCACCCGCATCGATGCCTATGCGGCCGAGGCGCCGGAGGAATTCTTCGCGGTGGTCAGCGAATACCACTTCTCCGCGCCGGGCGTGCTCGCCGAGGCGATGCCGGAGGTGGCCGCGCACCTGCGTCGCTATTACGGGCCCTCGCCCTTCGAGGGCCGGGCCTGATCGGCTCTGTGTAGGAGCGGCTTCAGCCGCGACCGCAGTTGCGCGCAGTCGCGGCTGAAGCCGCTCCTACAACGAACAAGACGGCCCCGGGGAACCTCACAACCCCGGCGGCAGCGTCACCTCGAAGCGCGCCCCGCCCAGTTCCTGCGAACGGCTGACCTGCATCTCGCCGCGGTAGCCCCTCACCAGGTCCTGCACGATCGACAGGCCGATGCCATGGCCCTGCACGCGCTCGTCGCCACGTACGCCGCGCTGGAGGATCTTGGCCACGTCATCGGGGGCGATGCCCGGGCCGTCGTCATCGACTGCCAGCAGCAGGCCGGCGCGCTTGCTGCTGCCGGCGCCGGCGGTCGGGCGGGCGGTCAACAGCACGCGACCGCGCGCCCACTTGAAGGCGTTCTCCAGCAGGTTGCCGAGCAGCTCCTGCAGGTCTCCCGGCTCGCCGTAGAAGCGCGCGTTCGGGTCGATCTCGAATTCGCACAGCACGCCCTTGGTGGCGTAGACCTTCTCCAGGCCGCGGACGATCTCCTCGGCATTGGACTCGATCGGCACCGGCGCGGCGAACAGCTTGTGGCCGCTGGAGGCTGCGCGCGCCAGCTGGTAGGAGACGAGGTTGTTCATGCGCCGCAGCTGCACGTCCATTTCCTCGCGCAGGTCGGCATCGGTGGCGCCGCTGTCGAGCTGGGTACGCAGTACCGCCAGTGGGGTCTTCAGGCTGTGCGCCAGGTCGGCCAAGGTGTTGCGCTGGCGGTCCAGGTTCTCGCGCTCGCTCTCGATGAAGGCATTGATGCTGTCGGTCAGCGGCTCCAGCTCGCGCGGGTGGTGCTCGGTCATGCGCAGGGCTTCGCCGCGCTGGACCTTGGCCAGTTCGTTCACCACGCGCCGCAGCGGGCGCAGGCTCCACTGCAGGATGAAGGTCTGCAGCAGCAGCAGGAAGATGCCGGTGATGCCGAGGTAGAACCACACCGCGCTGCGGAACACGCGCAGCTGCGCGCCCAGCGAGCGTGCGTCTTCCATCACGTAGATCGTGTACGGGATCTCATGGCCGGGTTCGGGTTCGTAGATCACGCCCTGGCCGTAACGGTAGACCTGGCCGCGCGTGCCGTCGATCTGCACCATTTCCAGCGGGCCGGTGAATTCTTCCTCGCGCGGGCCGAGCATGCGCCCGGACACCGGCAGCACCGGCCCTTCGGCCGACATCGAGGACCAGCGTTCATCGGGACGGATGACTTCGGCGTAGAGGCCGCCGCCGGGCACGTCGAAGCGTGCGTCCGGCGACTGCTCGCGGATGTACAGCGAGCCGTCGCGCAGGAAGTCGATGCTGCCGTTGTACGCGGTGGCGTAGTTCTTCAGGCGGCTGCGCAGGTTGTCCATCGCCGTGTCGGCGAAGGCGGCATCCAGCGCATAGCCGGCCAACGCCAGGAAGGCAACCAGGCTGACACTGGCCGCCAGCAGCTGCCTTGCCTGCAGCGACCGCGGCCGCCAACGCTTGAACCACCGAAGACGGACGGACACGCTGCTTTCTTTCCCGGTGCGCGAGGGATCAGCCCTCGGTGCGCGGAATCGCGAAACGGTAGCCGCGGCCGCGCACGGTCTCGATCGGCTTCAGTTCGCCGTCCGGGTCCAGCTTCTTGCGCAGGCGACCGATGAAGACCTCGAGCACGTTGGAGTCGCGGTCGAAATCCTGCTGGTAGATGTGCTCGGTGAGGTCGGCCTTGGAGACCAGTTCGCCGGCATGCATCATCAGGTATTCGAGCACCTTGTACTCGTAGCTGGTGAGGTCGACGTTGCTGCCGTTGACGCTCACGGTCTGTGCGGCCAGGTCCAGCGCCACCGGACCGCATTCCAGGGTCGGCTTGCTCCAGCCGGCGGCGCGGCGCAGCAGCGCGTTGACGCGGGCCAGCAGCTCCTCGACGTGGAACGGCTTGACCAGGTAGTCATCGGCACCCTGCTTGAGGCCCTCGACCTTGTCCTGCCAGCTCGAACGCGCGGTCAGGATCAGCACCGGGAACTTCTTGCCCTCGTCGCGCAGTGCCTTGATCAGTTCCATGCCGGACATCTTCGGCAGGCCGAGGTCGATGATGCCGACATCGAACGGCACTTCGCGACCCATGTACAGGCCTTCCTCGCCATCTTGCGCAGCGTCGACGGCGAAGCCTTCGCGCTTCAGGCGCGCGGCAAGGGTTTCGCGCAGGGGGGCTTCGTCTTCGACCAGAAGGATACGCATGAACTCTCCCTAGTTACGTTTGGCTGGCCGGCGGCCAGGGGAAAACTGAAGTGGTTAAGCCACTATCGCCAGTCACGGGTTATCGCCGCGTGGTGGCGTCGCCGGCTCGACCGGGCGCGGGGCGCGCGGGGGCGCGCGGTCCGGCACCGGGTCGTCCATGTAACGGACACGGCCGCGGTCGTCCATGTACTTGACGCGGTTGATGTTGCGCCCGTCGAACGGCACCTGCTCGGCACCGAGGATCTGCCCCCCGGTGCTCCGCTGCACGCGGCGGATGGCATCGGACAGGGAACGCCCGTCAGCGTTGTTGCCACCCCGCCCACTGCGGGGAAACGCTTCGCGCGCTTCCGGCGGGCCATGGTCCTGCTGCGCCGCCGCCACGCCCGGCAGCGCGGCCAACGCCAGCGCGGCGGCTACTGCGAGGTTGGGGAAGCGGAAAGCGGAAAGCGTCACGGCCAGGATCCTAAGCGGATAACGGGAAGTCATTCAAAAATCGTGAAGGCCCGGGCTCGCGACAGTGCTGCGTACCCTTTGAAATCGAGGCAAATTCTTGATTTTTCGGGGTGAATCCGGTCTGAACTTTCCTGACCGCCCGACCGCTCCGTTCATACAAATGAACGACTGAGGATAACGCTTCCGTTACATCTTGCAACCACTGTCCTGCGGGCGACAACGGCTCAGGCAGCGACGCGCCGGGCCTGCGCCTCGGTGACTGCCAACGCCTGTTCCACCAGGCCCCAGTCCGCGCCAGGCTTGTGCGCGCCCTCGCTGAGGATCTGGCGGAATGCGCGACCGCCCGGCTGACCGAGGAACAGGCCGAGCAGGTGGCGGGTCAGGTGCTTGAGCGCCAGGCCTTCGGCCATGCGGGCCTCGGCATAGGGGCGCAGTGCACGCAGCAGCTCGGCCCGCGACCGCGGCGCGGTGCCGGCCAGGGCGGCATCGAGCAGGTGCAGCACGTAGGGATCGTGGTAGGCCGCGCGACCGAGCATGACGCCGTCGACCTGGGCCAGGTGCGCCGTCGCCGCCTCCACCGTGGCGATGCCGCCATTGAGCACCACCGGCAGCGCCGGGCGCTCGCACTTGAGCCGGTAGGCCCAGTTGTAGCGCAACGGCGGGATCTCGCGGTTCTCCTTCGGCGACAGACCCTGCAGCCAGGCGTTGCGGGCGTGCACCACGACCATCGCGCTGCCGGCGCCGACCACCTGGTCGACGAAGCCGGCGAAGGCGTCGTAATCATTGTCCTCGTCCACGCCCAGGCGACACTTCACCGTGACCGGGATGTCGGTCGCCGCGGCCATCGCCGCCACGCAGTCGGCCACCAGGGCCGGCTCACGCATCAGGCAGGCGCCGAAGCGCCCGGCCTGCACGCGGTCGGACGGGCAGCCACAGTTGAGGTTGACCTCTGCATAGCCCCACTCGCCGGCGATGCGCGCGGCTTGCGCCAGCAGCGCCGGCTCGCTGCCACCCAGCTGCAGGGCCAGCGGCTGTTCGACCGGATCGAAGCCCAGCAGGCGCTCGCGGTCGCCATGGATCACTGCATTGGCGTGGACCATCTCGGTATACAGCCGCGCCGACGGCGCCAGCAGCCGGTGGAACACGCGGCAATGGCGGTCGGTCCAGTCCATCATCGGGGCGACGGACAGGCGCAGGGAGGCGGCATAGCGCTCGGCGGCGCTGGTGGGGGTAGTACCGGGGGACATGGCGTGATTGTACCGGGGCGCGACGGAGGCCTCGTGCCGGACCGTTCAGGCGCCCGGCGCGACCCACGGGCACGGTTGACACCCCCGCGCCGATTCGCCAATTTCCGCCATTCACCCGCCATGGGATGGCCGCCGTGCGACGCGAGATCGCCATCGTCGTTTTCCCCGGTTTCCAGCTGCTGGACGCGGCCGGGCCGGTCGCCGTGTTCGAGATGGCCGAGCGCTTCCGGCCCGACAGCTACGCGATCAGCGTGCTGGCGCCGGGCGGGGGCGTGGTGCGCAGTTCGTCGGGCGTGAGCCTGGCGGCCGAACCGATGAGCGCCCGCCGCTTCGACACGGTGATCGTCTCCGGCGGCAACCTGTCCCAGCTAGAGGACAGCCAGGCCGACATCGTGCCGTGGCTGGGCGGGGAAGGCTGGCGGCGGATCGCCGGGGTGTGCTCGGGGGCGTTCTTCCTGGCCGAATCCGGGCTGCTCGACGCGCGCCGCGCGACCACCCACTGGGCGGCCGCCGAACTGTTCCGCCAGCGCTATCCGCAGGTCCGCCTGGATGCCGACCGGATGTTCGTGCGCGACGGCCAGGCCTGGACCTCGGCCGGCATCTCGGCGGGAATCGACCTGGCGCTGGCGCTGGTGGAGGACGACCTCGGCCCGGGCATCGCCCGGCGCGCGGCACAGCAGCTGGTCGTGCACCAGCGCCGCCACGTCGGCCAGTCGCAGTACTCGGTGCTGGTCGAACAGGGCGGGCGCACGGGGCGCTTTGGCGAACTGGTGCGCTGGATGCGCGCGCGCATCGCCGAGCCGATGCCGGTCGAACGGCTGGCCGAGCGTGCGGCGATGAGCCCGCGGCATTTCGCCCGGGCGTTCGCCGCGGAGATCGGCGCCACGCCGGCGAAGGTTGTCGAGGGCCTGCGCCTGGAAGCGGCGCGCGTGGCAGTGGAGACCAGCCACCAGCACCTTGACCACATCGCCGCGTCGACCGGCTTCGGCGATGCCACGCGCATGCGGCGCGCCTTCGTGCGTGCGTTCGGCGCTTCGCCGCAGTCGCTGCGCCGCGGCGCCGGCGCCTGAGCACGGGTCGCCGGCTGGCCGTTTTTGTCCGGAAATTGTCCTTGTCGCGGCTGCCACCGCACTCGCTAAATGCACGCACTGGATCCACGACCGGGCCCGCCACGGGCCTCGGGCTGCCCCCCCTCCCCCTCTCTGCCGTGAGGATTCGCATGCGCCTGATCCCGCTGTTGTCCGCCCTGCTGTTGTGTGCCGGTGCCGCCCAGGCGGCGGCGCCGACGCCGGTCGCTGCTCCCGCCAATACCCGCCTTGACCACGTCCTGCTGTGGGGCCGCAGCATCGACGAAGCCACCTCGATCATGGCGGTCAAGCTCGGCTTCCAGGTCCGTCCCGGGCGCAACCCCGGCGGCGTGGCCAACCGCTACATCCGCTTCGCCGACACCAGCTTCATCGAGCTGCTGGGCGTCACCCGCCCGGACCCGGAGTTCGACCCGGGCATGAAGGAAGACCAGCAGGCGTTGAAGGGCGGCCCGGGCTCGCGCACCTTCGGCTTCCGCAGCGCCTCGCTGGATCCGCTGCATGCCACGCTGGCCTCGCTGGGCTACGCGGTCACGCCGTTCTTCACCGGCCCGGACAGCAGGAAGCCGGGCTGGCGGCTGTTCGCCTTCGAGCGTGCGCCGCTGTCGAGCAATACCTTCTTCATCGACTACGCCGACTGGTACGCGCCGGACCAGTTCGACCCGGCCAACCGCGACGATTACCGCGTCACCCGCGAGCATCCCAACGGCGCGCGCGCGCTGTCCTCGATCTGGCTGGTCTCCGCCGACGCCGGCGCCGACCGTCGCGAACTGGAGAAGATGGGCTTCGGCCATGCCGTGCCGGTGAAGCTGCCCGAGCTGGGCGCCAGCGGCTGGTGCGTGCCGGTCGGCCCGACCGCGCTGCTGGCCCTGCAGCCCGACGGCAGCGGCTTGGCCGGCAAGGTGATGGCCGATGGCGGTCCGCGCGTGCTCGGCGTGAGCTTCGAGGTTGCGGATCTGGGCCGCGCGCAGCGCTGGGTCGAGCGCGGCTACGAACACAAGCTGCAGACCTATCGTGGCCTGTGGGGCGAATCGGTGCTGGCGCCGTCGCAGGACGACGTGGGGCTGTCGATCGAATTCCACGCCAGGCAGGCGGGAAGCGCACCCTGCGGGGCGTGAACAGCGCCACCGTCGCGGCTGCTGGCCCGGCCCACCCGGAGCACTCCAAGGCGATCCTGCATGCGCGGCTGGAGGAAAGCCCCCTCTGTTGAGGGGGCGCGGCGAAGCCGCGGGGGAGAGGCAAGGCGGAAGTCAGGGTCCGCGGTTTGCGCAGCAAACCGTGGAGGCGCAGCCCGCGCAGCGGGATGGGTCACGCCCCTCTGTTGAGGGGGCGCGGCGAAGCCGCGGGGAGAGGCAAGGCGGAAGTCAGGGTCCGCGGTTTGCGCAGCAAACCGTGGGGGCGCAGCCCGCGCAGCGGGATGGGTCGCGACTCAGCCGATCACCCGCCGGAACGGCGGCAACGCATCGATGATGCGTCGGCCGTAGCGGCGCGTGAGCAGGCGCGAGTCGAGGATGATTACCCGACCATGGTCGGTGGAGCTGCGGATCAGGCGACCGGCGAACTGGGTCAGCGTGCGCAGCGCGTGCGGGATCGCGATCAGGTTGAAGGCGTTCTGGCCGCGGCTTTCCAGCCATTCGCCCAAGGTCGCGGTCTGCGGGTCGGTCGGCACCGCGAACGGCACCTGGGTAATGACCACCGTGGTGCAGGCCTCGCCGGGCAGGTCCAGGCCCTCGCCGAAGGAATTGAGCCCGAACAGCACCGAGCCCTCGCCGGCCCCGATCCGCCGCAGGTGCTCGCCGATCAGCTGCGACTTGTTGCCATCGCCCTGCACCAGCACGCGGTTGCGCTGGGTGATCGGCAGCAGGTCGGCGACCTTCTCCATCTTCCAGCGCGAGGTGAACAGCACCATGCTGCCCTTGCCCCAGTCGAGTTCGCGCACCAGGTAGCGGGCGACTTCCTTGGGATGACCTTCGCGGTCATCCGGGGTGACCGGGAAGTTGGGCACGATCAACTCGGCCTGGTTGGGCAGGTCGAACGGCGACTCCAACGACACCATCTCCGCGTGCGGCGGCAGGCCGTTGTCGATCGCGAAGCCCTGGAAATCGCCGCCGCCGGTGAGCGTGGCCGAGGTCATCACCACCGAGTCGACCTCGTTCCACAGCAGCGATCGCAGCACGTGCGCGGCCGAGACCGGCGAGCAGTGGCAGACCAGGTCGCCGTCGCGCGAGAGCGTCACCCAGCGCGCCATCGGCGGCTGCCCCTCCTTGTCCTCGCGACGCCAGCCGGTCCACAGCGCGTGCTGCTGCTCGACCATCTCCAGCGCCAGGCCGAAGCTGCGCTGCAGGCGCTCGCGGGCGGCGTCCTCGGGCTTGCCCTTGGCGACCAGTCCATGCGCGGCGTGTACCCAGTTGTACAGCGCGCGGGTCTGCTCGCCGAGCTCCTCGATCGCCGGCATCCAGCCCGGCGGCAGCTGGCCGTTGGGCGCGCGCCACATCGGCTCGCGCTCGCCGGCATCCGGCTTCCAGCTGCGCTCGACTTCGAGATGGAACTGCTTGAGCCGCTTGGACACATCGGCCGCCAGCTCGACCGCCTCGTTCGGCAGCAGGGTGCCGATGCGGTCCTTGTCGACCGCCCGGTAGGCGGCGGCGATCAGGATCTGCAGCCGGCCGGTGCGCTTGGCCATGTCGTCCAGCGGCAGCTGCGCGGCGCCCTGGTCGATGGCCACGCCGGCGACGTGGTGGCCTTCGTCCAGGACCAGCAGCATGTCGGAGGGCGGGGCGATCAGCGGCTGGCCGTTGTCCGAATCTCCAAGCTGCAGCGCCGACATCAGCAGCGCGTGGTTGGTGACCACGATCTGCGCCTCGCGCACGTCGTTGCGCGCGCGCAGCACCGGGCACTGGGTGGCATGGCTGCAGCGGCGGCCCGCGCAGCCCGAGGCAGGGGTGGTGATGCGCAGGCGCAGCGGCAGCGACACGGTCTCCGGGGCCTGGTCGAGGTCGCCGTTCCAGCTGCGGTCGGCGTAGGCGCGCGCGAGCTTGCGCGCGATCTCGGTGTCGGCCGGGCTCAGCGGCCGGTCGTACAGCGCCTGGGCGTCCTCGAACAGCGCGTCCTGGCTGGTCTCGCCCTGCAGCTCGGCGGCATTGCGCGTGCACAGGTAGCGCGTACGGCCCTTGGCCAGCGCCACGGTGGCTTCCAGCCCGGTGGCCTTGAGAAAGGCCGGGATGTCGCGCTCGACCAGCTGCGACTGCAGCGCCACGGTCCCGGTGCTGATCACCAGTTTCTTCTTCGAGGCCAGGGCGATCGGCACGCCGGCGGTGAGATATCCCAGGCTCTTGCCGACGCCGGTGGGTGCCTCGGCCACGGCGACGCCACCGGAGGTGGCCAGCGCGCGCGAGACCACGCCGATCATCCGGCTCTGGGCGCGGCGGGTGGTGAAGCCGGGGGTGTTGGCCTGCAGCCTGGCGTAGGCGTCGCGGATGCTCGCCTTGAGGGTGTCATCGAGCTTGCGCGATCCGGCGGCCTGGGCCGCGTCGGTTGGCGCTGCGGCCACTTCGTCGTTCATGCGGGCATTTTCTCATGCCCGGTCGCAGGAGGTGGGACCGGCGGCGGCGATGACGCTGAACCTGGCGGCTCAGGCCGGATCCGGGGCCCCGCGCAGCGGCCGCGAGAGCCCCCAGCACAGCAGCACCAGCCCGGCGCCCAGCAGCAGGTGCGACGTGAAGCCGGCCGCGCGCATGACCGCGCCCAGTTGCGACAGCGAGGCCGCCGCGCCCCGGGCGATCATCAGCACCGGCAGCATCCCCAGCACGGCATCGACCAGCACGCTGGCCAGGCACAGGGCCAGGCCGAGCAGGCCGAAGCGTCGCGGCGGGGTGCGTGATGCGCGCAGCAGCAGCGAGAAGCCGACGGCGATGGCGACGAACATCGGCAGGCGCCACAGCAGCGCATCGAGCAGGGCCAGCAGGGCGGCGGCGAGCATCGGCTCAGTCCTCGCCGGCCAGGAGGCGGGCGTGCTGGCGCAGCTCGGCGTAGACCGGGTCGGTCTGCGGCCGCGTACCGTGCCACAGGTCGAAGGCCTCGGCGGCCTGCTCGACCAGCATGCCGAGACCGTCGATGACATCGCGGCAGCCGGCCGCGCGCGCCCAGGCCAGGAAGCCGATCGCCGCCTCGCCGTAGTTGAGGTCCACTGCCGCGGTCATGCTGTCCACCAGCGACAGCGGCAGCGAGAAGGCACCCTCGTCGGTGCGCCCGGCGGCGGTGGCGTTGACGATCAGTTCGAAGTCGCCGAGCTCGCGCAGGTCTTCCCAGTAGCGGGTATAGGCACGCTCCGGCTCGCCCAGGGCATCGGCCAGCGCGTCGGCGCGGGCCGGGCTGCGGTTGACGATCACCATCTCGCGCACGCCGGCATCGAGCAGCGCCGGCGCCACGCCGCGGGCGGCCCCACCGGCGCCGAGCAGCAGCACGCGGCGACCGCGCAGGTCCAGCCCGTGGCGCTCGGTCAGGTCGCGCACCAGGCCTGCGCCGTCGGTATTGTCGCCGTGCCAGCCTTCGTCGCGGCGCACCAGGGTGTTGACCGCGCCGGCCCGCTCGGCCCGCGGGCTGCGGGTAGTGGCCAGGGCGAAGGCGTCTTCCTTCAGCGGCAGGGTCACGTTGGCGCCGACGCCATTGCGCGCGGCCAGCTGCGACAGCGCAGCCGCGAACTGCTCCGGCGTGGCGTCGACGGCGACGTATTCCAGGGCGATGCCGAGCTGGCGGCCGAAGGCGGCATGGATGCGAGGCGACAGGGACTGGGCGATCGGGTGGCCGAACACGGCGAAGCGGGACGGGGACATGGGGCCTCTCGGGTTGGCTAGACTGGCGCGCATCGACCAGGACACCGACATGATCCGCCGACTGCCCCTGCTTGCGCTCTGCTCGAGTCTACTCTTTGCGCCGACCGCCTCGGGCCTGGCCGAGTTCGGCATCGAGGGCATGGGCGTGGTCTCCACCCCCGCCAACGAAGTGCGCGCGACGGTGTCGCCCGACGGCCGGCGCATCGTCTGGGGCAGCACCGATCGCACCGGCGGCCCTGGCGGATGGGACCTGTGGCAGGCGACGCTGGACGGCGCGCGCTGGAGCGATGCGCAGCCGCTGCCGCTGGACACCGCCGCCAACGAGTTCGACCCGTCCTTCAGCCCGGACGGCCGCTGGCTGTACTTCTTCTCCAACCGCCCCGGCGGCCAGGGGAGCGATGACCTGTATCGTGCCGAGGTGCTGGCCGACGGCCGCTTCGGCCCGGCGCAGAACCTCGGCCCGGGCGTGAACACGCGCGGCGACGAATGGGCGCCGACGGTGTCGGCCGACGGCCGGCACCTGCTGTTCGCCAGCGACGACCATGGCGGTGCCGGCAGGCACGACCTGTTCGTCGCCCGCTGGGATGGCCGGGCCTTCGTCGATCCGCGGCCGGTGCCGGGAATCAACACCGGCCAGCAGGAGTTCGACGCGGCCTGGCTGGGCGACGGCCGCGCGCTGGTGTTCGCGCGTTCGGAAGATCCGGCCAGCGCGCCGGTGCGGCTGTGGGTCGCGCAGTGCCGCCAGGGGCGTTACGTCGATGCCCAGCCGCTGGCGCTCTCGTTCAATGGCGAGGCGGATACCACGCTCGGGCCGGTGCTCGATGCCAGCAAGCCGACCGAGCTGCTGGTCAGCGGCAGCGCGCGGGCGCCGCGCGCCGGCAAGCTGGACATCTACCGGATGAAGGCGCCGGCGGTGAGCGGGGATGGGAGCTGCCTGCTGTAGGAGCGGCTTCAGCCGCGACGGTGGCCCTTCGGTCGCGGCTGAAGCCGCTCCTACAAGGGCGCTTCGCGGGCCGGCAAGCTGGACATCTACCGGATAAGGCCCCGGCCATCAGCGGGGATGCACGCTGCTTGTAGGGCTGGCTGTAGACGGTGGGCGCATCGCCGCAGGCGCCTGGGATCGCAACAGCCATCGGAACGGTAGCGGCTTCGCTCGTCGGGGCTGAAGCCCCTCCCACAACGACCGCCTGCAAGGGCGCATCGTAGATGGAGCCCACCACAACGACCGCCTACAACGGCGCTTCGTACAGGTGCTGGGTCTTGCGCCGGACGAAGCCCTGCGATTCGTAGAACGGATGCGATTCGGCTCGCACGATGTTCGAGCGCACCATCACCACGCTCCCGCCCTGGGCGCGCGCCCATTGCCGTGCCGCTTCGAGCAGGCGGCGGCCGGAGCCGCCGCGGCGCAGGCGGGAATCGACCACCAGCGCGGTGATCTCGGCACGCTCGCCCAGCTCGATCATCAGCCGCTGCTCGACGCCGATGAAGCCGCGCGCGTGCCCGGCCTCGTCGAGATCGATGAACACCGCATGCCGTGGCGAGTCCGCCATGGCCTGCAGCCGGGCAGCCACTTCGGCGGCGGCGACCGGGTAACCCAGCTGCGCCAGCAGTTCGGCAAGCGCCGCCGCGTCGGTGGCATCGGCGCGATGGAGGCCCGGCGCGCGCATGCTCAACCCTCGCGCAACCAGCGCGCGATCTGCGGCGCGAAGTAGGTCAGCACGCCATCGGCGCCGGCGCGCTTGAAGCCGATCATCGCCTCCATCACGCACCTGCGTTCGTCCAGCCAGCCGTTGGCGGCGGCGGCCTTGAGCATCGCGTACTCGCCGCTGACCTGGTAGGCGAAGACCGGCACGCCGAACTCCTCCTTCACCCGCCGCACGATGTCCAGGTACGGCATGCCCGGCTTGACCATCACCATGTCCGCGCCCTCCTCCAGGTCCAGCGCGATCTCGCGCAGGGCCTCGTCGCTGTTGGCCGGATCCATCTGGTAGGTCTTCTTGTCCGCCTTGCCGAGGTTGCCGGCGCTGCCGACCGCGTCGCGGAACGGGCCGTAGAAGGCCGAGGCGTACTTGGCCGAGTAGGCCATGATGCGCACGTCGAGCTGGCCGGCCTCGTCGAGCGCGCGGCGGATCGCGCCGATGCGTCCGTCCATCATGTCCGACGGCGAAACCACGTCGGCACCGGCCTCGGCGTGCGAGAGCGACTGCTTCACCAGCGCATCGACGGTGATGTCGTTGAGCACGTAGCCGCCGGCATCGATGATGCCGTCCTGGCCGTGGGTGGTGTACGGATCCAGCGCCACGTCGGTCATCACGCCCAGCTCGGGGAAGCGCGACTTCAGCGCGCGGATCGCCCGCTGCGCCAGACCGTCGGGATTCCAGGCCTCGGCGGCGTCCAGGCTCTTGCCGGCCGGGTCGATCACCGGGAACAGGTCGAGCACCGGGATGCCCAGTTCCAGCGCGTCCTCGGCGACCTTGAGCAGCTCGTCGATGGACAGCCGCTCCACGCCCGGCATCGAGGCGATCGGCGCGCGGCCGTCCAGCTCGTGGACGAACACCGGGTAGATCAGGTCGTCGGTGGTCAGCGTGTGTTCGCGCATCAGCCGGCGCGAGAACTCGTGGCGACGCATGCGGCGGGGGCGGTAGTGGGGATGGGCCATCTCGGGCTCCTTGTGATCCGGGGTTTATTGAAGCAGGTAATCGCGCGGCTGCAGCGGTTCGGGCAGCGGCCGTTCGCCGAGCGCGTCGCGCAGGTCGATCTCGATGCCGCGCACCAGCGCGTCCAGCCGCAGGTCGTTCTGGTCCAGGCCGAACGGTTCCTCCAGTTCGTCGCCCAGCTGGTCCAGGCCGAAGAAGGCGTAGGCCAGCACCGCCGACACCAGCGGCGTCCACCAGCCCAGCGTGCCGGCCAGGCCGAACGGCAGCATCACGCAGAAGATCCAGGCGCCACGATGCAGCAGCAGCGTATAGGCGAAGGGCAGCGGCGTGGAGGCGATGCGCTCGCAGCCGGCCTGGATCGCGGTCATCGCGGCGATGCGCGCTTCCAGCAGGCCATAGAGGTAGGAATCGATGCGACCGTCGCGGCGTTCGCCGGCCAGGGCGTCGGCCATCATCGCCAGCAGCTGGTCGGGCACGTTGCGGCGCTGGCCCAGTTGCGCGACATCGGCGCCGTCCAGCCACGGACGCGCGGCGGCCAGCATGTCGCGATCGCGCAGCTTCGCCGCCAGGCTGGCGGCGAAGCCGATCGCCAGGTAGACGATCCGCCGGCGCAGCGCGGCATCGTCGGGCAGCAGCGCGGCGCACTGCCGCGCCAGCATGCGCGACTCGACAATCAGCTGGCCCCACAGCTTGCGTGCCTCCCACCAGCGGTCATGGCAGGCGTTGTTGCGGAAGCTGAGGAAGATCGACAACACCAGGCCGAACAGGCTGAACGGCGCGATCGACAGCGCGCCACCGCCGAACGGGTGATAGGCCGCGGCCAGCCAGGACACCGCCAGCGAGAACAGCACGACCAGCCCCACCTTGGGTGCGATCGCCGGCAGGATCGAACCTCGGGTGATGTACAGCAGCTGCCAGCCGTGGGGACGCGGACGCAGGATCATCGGGAGGGCGCCGGGCCACCCCGCGGGCGGGACGGCGACAGGGGCACGGGAACGGGAGCTGGCATTTTACGCCCGCGATCGCGCCGGCCGGCGCGACATCCGGTCGCAGTGCTGCAACGGCGTGTCCCGCGCGGCGTCAGACGATCCCGCCGCCCAGGCTCAGGCGCAGCACGCCGACGATGATCACCAGCACGTTGAGCACCAGGCCGGTCTTGGCCCGGCCGCGATTGCCCGGCGAGGTGAACAGGATGCCGATCGCGGCGATGACCGCGCCGATCGCCGCGAACGGGATCACGAACCAGTTGCCCCATCCCAGCAGCGGGATGAAGGCGATGATCATCCAGATGATCGCGACGATGCCCCAGAGCAGGCTGATCAGGCCCATGGCTTGCCTCCATGTCGATGTGGTGGCCGACACCTTAGCGGTTCAGGCCCGGTGTCGGGAACGCCCCCGGCCCGCACGCTTCCGTCACGATGCCCGAAGCACGCTGCGGGAACGTCCGGAGTGCGGCACGATTCAGTGCACGGGACGGATCATCCGCCCACCGACAAGGGGGTACGCAATGAACATCAGGATCGCCATCACCGCCGCCGGCCTGGCCTTGGCCCTGGCCGGCTGCGCCAGTTCCTCCCGGGTCATGATGGGCGCCGCGCGTCCGCCGATCGACCCCGCACAGGTGCAGGTCTACCCGACCGCCCCGCCCGGCTCGGTCGAGATCGCCCAGATCGAGGCGACCAGCGCGGTCGGCTTCGGCACCCAGGGCCAGACCGACGCGGCGCTCAAGCGCCTGAAGGAAGAGGCCGCCAAGCTCGGCGCCAACGGCGTGGTGGTGATGGGCGTGGGCTCGGGCGGCGCGCCGGCGGCCGTCTCCGTCGGCGCGGGCAGCTGGGGCTCGAGCGTGGGCGGTGGCGTCGGCATCGGCATCCCGACCACCCAGAAGCACGCCGCCGGCGTGGCGATCTGGGTGCCGCCGGGCACGCCGTCGCAGCCGGTGCCGTCTCCAGCACCGGTGCCGACCCCGGCACCGGTCCGCTGATCGCCAGGAACGGGCGCCAGGCGGCGCCCGTCCTGTCTCAGCCCTGCTTGCCGGCGGCCTTGCCCAGCTGTGCGGGGATGAAGACTTCCTCCACCGCCTTGGCCAGCTGGTCCGGCGGCAGCAGGCCCTGGTCGAGCAGGAAGTTGTTGAACTTCAGGCGGTCGAACTTCGGCCCCAGCGCCAGCTCGGTACGCATGCGCAGTTCCAGGATCCGGGTGTAGCCGTAGAAGTAGCTGCCAGCCTGGCCCGGCGAGCGCACCATGTAGCGGTCCAGCTCCTGGCGCGCCATCGCCGGCGACAGGCCGACCTTGTCCTCCAGCACCTGGCGCGCGCTCTCGCGGTCGATCAGGCCGAGGTTGAGCATCGGGTCGAGCATGGCGCGCGCGGCACGCAGCAGGCGGAACTGCAGCGCGATCAGCTGGCCGTCCAGCGGCTCGTAGGGGACCATCTCGGCCTCGGCATACAGCGCCCAGCCTTCGACGTTGACCGAGTTGAACGCGAACAGGCTGCGCGCCAGCGACACGCCGCGTTCGACCATCGCGGTGAACTGCAGCTCATGGCCGGGCCGCCCTTCGTGCGCGCTCAGCGTCCAGGCCGCCGAGCCGAAGTTGAAGTCGTCGTACTGTTCCTTCTTGCCGCTGCCGGCATCCGGATTGCCCAGCGGCAGCACGAACTGGCCCTGCTGCCCGGTGTTGCCGACCAGCGGTGCCGGCAGGAAGTGCGGCGCCGGCGAGGCGGCGCTTTCGGCCGGCGAGCCCAGGCGCATCTGCATCGGCCGCTGGGGGACATCGACGATGCCCTGCTTGCGGATGATCGGGTCGATCTGGTCGATGACGCCGCGGTAGTAGTGCTCGAGCTGGTCGTCGGCGATCTTGCCGCCCTTCAGCGCGCGGATCACGTCGATGTAGTCGCCGCCCTCGGGCAGGCCCTTGGCCCTGGCCACCAGCGGCGCAAGCTGGCGCATCGCCGCGCGGGTCTCCATGAATTCGACCTGGGCGCGCTTGATCAGCTCCTCGGGCGCGATGCCGATGCCGACCTGCTTGAGCTGGAAGGCGTACAGCGCCGGCGGCAGACGCGCGTCCTCGCGCGCCTTCGGCAGGACCTGGGTACGGGTCCAGTCGGCGTAGGCCTGCAGCTGGGTGGCCGTGGCCTGCAGGGCCTCGTCGGCACCGGCGATCTTGAACTTGCCGAACAGGTCCTTGATGCCCTGGATGTAGGTATCCACGTTGGCCAGCGCCTGCTCGACCTCGCGCCGGGTCGGCTGCAGCAGCTGCGGGTTGGACAGCCGCTCGGTGTAACGCGCCTTGGCCAGCTCGGTCATCGGCGTGCTGCCCGGCGCCAGGCCGGTGTAGGCCTTCAGGCGGGCGAGCGCACTGGCGCGGCGCTCGGGCGGGGTCTGGTCCGAGAGCAGGCCGTTGATGCCGCTGAAAACGCTTTGCGGCACGTCGACCCACGGCAGCAGGTAGCGTTCGTTGAGTTCGCTGCCCTCGATCGCCTGATCGGCAGCGGCGATCAGGATGGCCAGGTCCTGGCGTACGTTGAGGTCCTTCTCCACCGCCAGCTTGGCCTGCAGGTCGGTGCGCGCCTTGGCCAGCGCGGCGCGGAAGCGTGCCTCGCGGTCCGGGCCCAGGTCGCTGACCTTGTCATCCAGGCCGGGCACGCCGAAGAAGCTCAGCTCCTCGGGATTGAACGGCGCCTGGGCGTTGAGCAGGATCTTGGCCAGCTCATTGCTGCGCTGGACCCAGGCCTGGGTCGCGGGCGCGGCAGCCTTGGCGGCGGGTGCGGCCTGGACGGCGATCGGCAGGGGCGCCAGCAGCGCCAGCGAGACGGCAAGGACGAGGGGCTTCATGGTTGATGGTTCCAGGGCTGGGATGAGCGCACGCTACGCGGCGCCCGGGGCGCCCACAATCTCCCGAAGGTCATGGGGTGGCTTGCGGTTGGTCGGTGGCCGCTGGGTTGTTTGGTGGTTGTTGTGTGCCGCGGAAAGCGGGGCGCCCGCATTCGCGGGCTGTATTGGGGTTGTTGAGGGAGCTCCCGACTCCGGTTGGTCCACGCTTCGTACTGCGGGCTATTCGTTCGGTCCTGCCGTGGCGACGGCATCATTCTTCTGGTCACGGCGCGTCCACAGGAGCGCGGCGCCGCCCTGCCGGCAATGGGCGTCACCGCTCGGCAGACGTCCGTGTCTGACTCGCGTCAGCGGCACATCCATGTGCCGCTGACGCCCATCACCGCCAGGACGACGCTTGGCGCTTTTATCTTTCCCATTCTTCAGGGGCGCGCCGGGAGAGGGGAAGAGAAGAGCAAAAGCGGCATCCCGATTCTTGTCGTGACCTGAAGCATCTCCGCTTCGCCGGGGCTCTCCTTGTAGGAGCGGCTTCAGCCGCGAGCGCGGGATCCAGCAGGTCGCGGGGCTGAAGCCGCTCCTACAGTGCAACTGCCAGCGAAGTCGCGAACCGGTCGATGGCATTGCCAATCGGAAGTGCATGCTCCTGCTTTCCTCTTCCCACCTCCCGGCGCACCCGTGAAGAATGGGGAAATCAAAGCGCCGGGTGACGCTTCGGCGGGTATGTGCGCGAGTTGCACATGGATGTGCAACGTTCGGTTTCGTCACGACACGGACGTCTGCCGAAACCGACGCGCACATGCCCGTCGGGGCGGCGCTCGACAACGCAAGTCAGGACCAAGCCTCCGCACCCCCGAGGCGCGCCCTCAAAAAACCCCAATACAGCCCGCGAACGCGGGCGCCCCGCTTTACCAAGCCAAGTAGCTGCCAAGAACGCCGACTTACTTCAGGCAGCGATCAATGAACGCCTCCGCAGTCCGATACCGGTGCAGCGCATTGCTGCCAGACAGGCCGTGCTTGGCGCCGGGATAGGTCATCAGTTCGAACGGCGTGCCGCGCTTCTGCAGTTCGCTCATCAGCGAGGTCGAGTTGGTGAACAGCACGTTGTCGTCAGCCATGCCGTGGATCAGCAGCAGCTTCGACTTCAGGCCGTCGAGATGGCTGGCCACGCGCGCCTGCCGGTAGCCGTCGACGTTGGCCGCCGGCAGGTTCATGTAGCGCTCGGTGTAGTGGGTGTCGTACAGCGCCCAGTCGGTGACCGGCGCGCCGGCGACGCCGCAGGCATAGGCCTCGCTGTGCGTGGACAGCAGCATCAGCGTCATGTAGCCGCCGTTGGACCAGCCCTGCACGCCGATGCGCGCCGGGTCCACCCACGGCTGCGACTTCAGCCATGCCACGCCGCGCAGCTGGTCTTCCACTTCCACCGTGCCCTGCTTCTGGTAAAGCGCGCCGCCGAAGTCGCGGCCGCGGCGCGGCGTGCCGCGATTGTCCACGGTAAACACCACGAAACCCTGCTGGGCCAGGTACTGGTTGAACAGCGCATCGCCCTTGCCGGCCCACGCGTCGGTCACCGTCTGCGAGGCCGGGCCGCCGTAGACGTACACCATCACCGGGTAGCGCTTCTTGGGATCGAAGCCTTCCGGCTTGATCAGGCTGTAATGCAGCTCGGTACGGCCGTCGGCGGCGGTGAGCGTGCCGAACTCGACCGGCCGCTGCGCCGCGCGGTACTTCGCGTAGGGGTGCTGCGGGTCGGCCAGGTCGTTCTTCAGCAGCGTGGCGATCTTCTCGCCATTGGCGCGGAACAACTCGATCTGCGGCGGCGTGCGGGTATTGGACCAGTTGTCGACGTAGACGCTGGCGTTGCGGGCGAAGCTGGCCGCATGCGTGCCATCGACCCTGGACAGGCGCTCGATCGCACCGCCGGACAGCGGCACGGCATAGACGTTGGTCTGCAGCGGCGAGTCCTTCGTACCGCTGAAGTAGACCCGGCCGGCCTGCTCGTCCACGGCCAGGACGTCGTCGACGATCCACTCGCCGGAGGTCAGCGGCTGCAGCTGGCTGCCGTCTTCGGAAGCCAGGTACAGGTGTTCGAAACCGCTGCGCTCGGAACCCCACAGGAAGCGGCCATCCTTGAGGAAACGCAGGTGATGGTTGAGCGGCACCCAGGTCGGGCTGGTCTCGGTGACCAGCACGCGCTGCCGGCCGCTGGCCAGGGTTTCCTCGACCAGCTCCAGGTGCTTCTGGTCGCGGCTCTGGCGCTGGAAGGTCAGCCGCTGCGGATCACGCCAGTCCACCCGCGCCAGGTAGATGTCCTGCGCCTTGCCCAGGTCGACCCAGTGCGGCCTGGCGCCAGCCTTCGGCGCGATCGCACCCAGCTGCACGCGCACGTTCGGCTGGCCGGCCTGCGGGTAGCGCTGGGACACCACGTCGGTGTGGTCGGCATAGACCTCGTAGCGCTTCTGCACGGGCACCGACGACTCGTCGATGCGGGCGAAGGCGATCGCCGAATCGTCCGGCGCCCACCAGTAGCCGGTGTGGCGGTCCATCTCCTCGTCGGCGACGAATTCGGCCACGCCGTTGCCGATGGTCTCGCTGCCGTCGGCGGTCAGCTGCACCTGCTTGCCGCTGGCCAGCTCGATCACCCACAGGTTGCGGTCGCGCACGAAGCTGACGTAGCCGCCCTTGGGCGAGATCTTCGGGTCGGTGGCGAAACCCTCGCCGTGGGTGAGCTGGCGCACCGCCGCGCTGCCCTGCTTGCCGAGGTCGTACAGGTACAGCTCGCCGCCGAGCGGGAACAGCAGCGAACGGGCGTCCGGCGCCCACTGGTAATCGACGATGCCGCTGTAGGCGGCGATGCGCTGGCGCTCGCGGCGGGCCTTTTCCTCGTCGCTCAGCTGCTCGCCGCCGGGCAGCACGATCTTGGAGTCGACCAGCAGCCGGGTCTGGCCGCTGGCGACGTCGTATTCCCACAGGTCCAGCTGGTTGCGGTCGCTGTCCTTGCCGCGCAGGAAGGTCACGCGCGAGCCGTCGGGCGCGACCTGCGGCTTCATCAGGGTCGGCCCCGACAGCGGCAGCGGGCCGGTGATGGCTTCCAGGGTGAGCTTTTCGGCGTGGAGGGGAGTGGCGGTGGCGAGCATGAGGGCGAGCGAGGCGAACAGGTGGCGCATGAAGGGAGGATCTCGACGATCGGGCAGATGGCCCGGGTTGGCGCGGGGACGCGGTGGCAGGTCTTACTTCTTGCCGAACAGGTGCCGGCGCTCTTCCTCGCTGAGCGGCTTGCCGGCGTTCGGGTTGACCTGGTCCTTCAGCGCGTATGCGCGCGCGGTCGCCGGGCGGGCGGCGATGACGGCCTGCCAGCGCACGATGTTCGGGAAGGCCGCCATGTCCAGCGGGGCGCCGCCATACGGGTTGATCCAGGGGTAGATCGCCATGTCGGCAATGCTGTAGTCCTCCCCGGCCACGAAGGCGTGGGCGGCCAGCTGCTTGTCGAGCACGCCCAGCAGGCGCAGCACCTCGTTGGTGTAGCGCTCGATGGCGTAGGGGATCTTTTCCGGCGCGTAGACATTGAAGTGGCCGTACTGTCCGGTCATCGGCCCGAGCCCGCCCATCTGCCACATCAGCCACTGGTTGACTGCGACCTTCTGTCGCACGTCGCTGCCGAAGAAGCGCCCGGTCTTGTTGGCCAGGTAGAGCAGGATCGCCCCGGACTCGAACACGCTGATCGGCGCGCCGCCATCGGCGGGCGCATGATCGACGATCGCCGGCATCTTGTTGTTCGGCGAAATCGCCAGGAATTCCGGCCTGAACTGGTCGCCGGCACCGATGTTGACCGGCTTGACGCCGTACTCCAGCCCGGCTTCCTCCAGGAACAGGGTGACCTTGTGGCCGTTCGGCGTGGGCCAGTAATACAGGTCGATCATCGCGCGCACTCCTCGGCAGGGAGGCGGCAGTGTAGCGCCGCGCCGGCTTGGCAGGGCCGCGCGGGGACCGTTACCCTCCCCGCTCCCCCGTTACGAACCGTTCCGCGCATGTCGCCCACCCCGCCCCGCCTCAGCCCCATCCCCGCCCTGATCTTCGCCTCGCGCTGGCTGCAGCTGCCGCTGTACCTGGGCCTGATCCTGGCCCAGGGCGTGTACGTGTTCCTGTTCGGCAAGGAGCTGTGGCACCTGATCCACGAAGCGCCGAGCCTGGGCGAACAGCAGATCATGCTGATCGTGCTGGGCCTGATCGACGTGGTCATGATCTCCAACCTGCTGGTGATGGTGATCGTCGGCGGCTACGAGACCTTCGTCTCGCGCCTGCGCCTGGAGGGTCACCCGGACCAGCCGGAGTGGCTGAGCCACGTCAACGCCTCGGTGCTCAAGGTCAAGCTGGCGATGGCGATCATCGGCATCTCCTCGATCCACCTGCTCAAGACCTTCATCGCCGCCGGCACCCTCGGCCGGGACTGCAGCGCCGACCAGATCGCCGCGGCGGTCACCCAGATCGGCGGCCCGGCGACCTGCTCGGCGCTGACCTCGCAGGGCGTGATGTGGCAGACCATCATCCACTGCGTGTTCATCCTCTCGGCCATCGGCATTGCCTGGACCGACCGCCTGATGGCCGGCGCCGGCAACCACGCCGCGGCCCCGGGCCAGGCCGGCAAGGCGCACTGACCCGCCCTCCCGTGCGCCCGGTCACATATTGGCCGGGCGCCACTTCGCCGTTTGTTGCGCCAAAGCCCGCCGGCAATGCTAGATTGCCGATCCGGCCGTTCGCTTTCGGGAGGGGAAGCGACGGACCGCCGCAACGTTCACCAGAATTCGGGGTCAAGGGGGAAACATGTTGGAAGTGAGTCTGCGCCGACCGGCACGCCTGGCCGTGCCGATGCTGTTGCTGGTGGCCCTGGCCGCCTGTTCGAAGAAGGAAGAAGCACAGCCGGCGACGGATGCCGCCCCGCCCGCGGGCGCGGCCGCCACCAGCGCGCCGGCCGCCACTGCCGCCGCCACGCCGGCAGCGACCGCCGACACGGTGGTCTCGCCGCAGGTGCAGTCGATGTCCGTGGACCAGCTGCGCGAGTCCGCCTCGCAGGCGCTGCGCGACAACCGCATGTACTCGCCGGCCGGCAACAACGCGGTCGAGTACTACCTGGCGCTGCGCGACAAGCTGCCCCAGGACGCCACGGTCAAGAGCGCGCTGACCGACCTGCTGCCGTACACGCTGATCGCCGCCGAACAGAGCACCAACCGCGAGGACTTCACCGAAGCCCAGCGCCTGATCTCGCTGATCGAGAAGGTCGACGCCAACGCCCCGTCGCTGCCGCGCCTGAAGGCCGGCGTCACCAACGGCATCCAGGGTGCGGCCACGCGCACCGCCCAGGAAACCGAGCGGGTGAAGAAGCAGGCCGACGAGAAGGCTCAGCAGGCCGTCGAGCAGAAGAAGCTTGCCGAACAGCAGGCCCGCGAGGCCGAAGCGGCCAAGCAGATCGCCGCCCAGCAGGAGGCCGCGCGCCAGCAGGCCGCCGAAGCCGAGCGCCAGGCCACCGCCAAGCGCGAGGCCGAGCAACGCGCCGCCGCCGCCGCGCGGCCCGCCGCGCCGGCCCCGCAGGCCACCGCCGCCGCGGCCGCCGCGTTGCGCCCGATCAGCACCCCGGCGCCGCGCTATCCGCCGGAAGCCCTGCGTGCCGGCACCTCCGGCGAAGTGCTGGTGGAGATCACCGTCGGCACCGACGGCTCGGTCACCAGCTCGCGCGTGCTGCGCGCCAATCCGGCGCGCGTGTTCGACCGCGAGGCGCTCAACGCAACCAAGCGCTGGAAGTTCGAGCCGGTCGCCGCGCCGATCACCACCCGGCGCACGCTGTCGTTCAGCCCGGGCACCTGATCCGGGCGGTCAACGCACTGCGACACGCAAAGGCCCGGGCAATGCCCGGGCCTTTGTCTTTTGCGCGCTTGATCCTGCCAGGCCTACATGCCCTTGTCCTTGGCAGCCTTGTCCGTCATGCCGTGGTCCTTCATCGCCTTGTCCTTGCCGGCCTGCATTTCGGCGGCGCTGACCTTGCCGTCGCCGTCGGCGTCCATCTTGGCGAACATCTTCGCCGAGCCTGCCGCATGCTCCGCGGCGGAGAGCTTGCCGTCGCCGTCGGTGTCGATCTCCTTGATCTTTTCAGCCGATGACATCTTCATCTTGCCGCTCTGGCGGCTCTTGTCGGCCTTGGCCCAGTGGGCGTCCATCTCTGCGGCGGTGACGTAGCCGTCGTGGTTGGCATCCATCGCATCGAACATCTTCTTCGCGCCGGCGGCGTGTTCGGCCGAGCTGACGGCACCGTCACCGTCGGTATCCATGCCCTTGAACTTGTCGTCTCCGGCAATCGCGGCGACCGGGACCAACAGCAGCGCACCAAGCCACACATTCATCGAACGGTTCATCCTGCCCTCCGCAGGTTGGGGTGTGCGGCGAGCCTGCGCGCGGCATCGTTTCGGGCCCGTCAACCCCGCGCATACGCGGCGTTCGCGCAAACGGTTACACAGGCATCCGCGGCCCCGCGCCGCCTGTACGGGGCGCGGCCGCTACCCTCCTTATGCGTGCGGCTCGAGGTGGCCTCGGGCCATCAGTCCCCGACCGTGGATCGGGCTGTCATGGGATCGCCTGCGGGCGAAAGCATCGGGGCTGAAGCCCCTCCCACAGTGCGATCGCGGGAATGGATGGCTGCTGCAGGAGCGGCTTGGCTGGAAGCCGCTCCTGCCGCGGACGCGCGTTGAATCAGCCGCTGATCGCCAGCCGCTCCTGGTGGTAGCGGCGCACCGCAGCCAGCCACAGCAGCGCGGCCAGGCCGAACCCGGCGACCAGGTAGATCGCCCAGGTCGCCAGGTCGATCGACTCGTGGCGGGCGATCTTCTGCAGCATCTGGTTCTGCGCCAGGAACGGCACCGCGTAATGCCAGGGCTGGGTCTTCAGCGGATACACCATCAAGGCGTAGCCCGGCAGCATCGGCAGCAGCATCAGCCAGGTCATGTGGCTCTGCGCTTCCTTCATGCTCTTGGCCGCCGCGGCCAGGTAGGTCAGCAGCGAGGTGCCGATGAACAGCATCGGCAGCAGCACGAACAGCATCTGCAGCATCGCCAGGTAGCTGGCGTTGAGCTGGCGTGCCACGCCGGTGGCGAACATCGCGCTGAACTTGAACGCCAGCAGGGTGAGGATCAGCGAGATCATGCCGATCACGCAGGCCGCGGCGATCTTGCCGCTGACCACCGCGCTGCGCGGTGCCGGCGTGGCCAGCAGCGGCTCCAGCGACTGGCGCTCGCGCTCACCGGCAGTGGCGTCGAGGATCAGGTAGGCGCCGCCGAGGAACGAGGTGATGATCAGCAGCACCGGCAGCAGCATCGCCATCATGAAGCCGCGCTTGGCCTCGGCCGTCGCCAGGTCCTGCATGCCGATGTCCACCGGCCGGGCGACCTGGGCGTCGATGCCGCGGGCCAGCAGGCGCAGTGCGCCGACCTGCTGGCTGTAGCCGGCCAGGGCGGCCTGCAGGCGCGTGCTGGGGATGTCCGCATCGCGCCGGGTGCTGTCGCGCAGGATCTCGACCAGCGCCGGGCGACCTTCGCGCCAGGCCTGGCCGTAGTCCTCGCCGATGCGCAGGGCCACGTCGATGTCCTGGCGCCGTATCGCCCCGGCCAGGTCGGGCGGGGCCGGCACCGCATTCAGGCCCTGGGCCTTGAGGAAGGCAACCAGGTTGGGCGCCGCGGCGGCATTGACGGTCGGGATGTCCAGCGGCTTGCCGATCTGGGTCTTGGCCTTCGATTCGGCCAGTGCGCCCATGCCCAGGATCAGCACCGGGTACAGCAGCGGCGCCAGCAGCAGGGACAGCAGCAACGTGCGGCGGTCGCGCGAGATGTCTAGCAGTTCCTTGCGCAGCACCGTCCACAGGGTGGCCAGCAGGTTGGGTGAAGTGGAAGCCTGGTTCATGCGTGCAGTCCCTCGTCCGTGCCGATCGCCTTGACGAAGGCGTCTTCCAGGTTGTCCTCGCCGGTCTGCGCGCGCAGTTCATCCGCGCTGCCGGCCGCCACCACCGTGCCCTTGGCGATGATGGCGATGCTGTCGCACAGCGCCGCCACCTCCTGCATGATGTGGCTGGAGAAGATCACGCAGCGACCCTCCTCGCGCAGCTGGCGCAGGAAGCCGCGCAGCGCGCGGGTGGTCATCACGTCCAGGCCGTTGGTGGGTTCGTCGAGGATGACGTTGCGCGGATCGTGCACCAGCGCGCGGGCGATCGCCGTCTTCGTGCGCTGGCCCTGGCTGAAGCCTTCGGTCTGGCGGTCGAGGATGTCGTCCATGTCCAGCGCCCTGGACAGCACGCGGGTGCGCTCGGCGATGTGCGCGGCCGACATGCCGTGCAGCCGTCCGAAGTAGGCGATGTTCTCGCGCGCGGTCAGGCGCTTGTAGACGCCGCGTGCGTCGGGCAGCACGCCCAGCCGGCGGCGCACCGCGACAGGATCGGCCGCGGCGTCGATGCCGTCGATGGTGACGCGGCCGGTGTCGGGTTTCATCAGCGTGTAGAGCATGCGCAGCGTGGTGGTCTTGCCCGCGCCGTTGGGGCCGAGCAGGCCGGTGATGCGGCCGTCGCCGGCGCTGAAGCTGACGCCGTCCACGGCCTTGACCAGGCCGGTGGGCGTCTTGAACGACTTGTGCAGGTCTTCGGCGACGATCATGCCGCGTCCTCCATGTGAGCGATGGCGTGCATCAGGGTTCCCATCCATTGAACGAAGTGAAGGCAGGCACGCGGTTGAGGTCCTTCACGCACGCAGCGTCGAGTGACTTCGCATCGCCCTTGTCGAAGAACTGGCCGATCAGCTTGGGCACGCAGCCCAGCGCCATGACGCTGTGGCCCTGTCCCGGCGCGACCAGGTGGCGTCCGTTGGGCAGGGTGGCCACGACGCGTTCGGCGTAGCGCGGCGGGGTGACCGGATCGAGCTCGCCTGACAGCAGCAGTACCGGCAGGTCGCCACGCAGCGGCGCGGTGAAGTCGGCCGGCGCGGTGCCGCTGGCCCAGACCGGGCAGGCGGCGAAGAAGATCTTCGCCACGTCCGCACCCAGCAGCGTGTCGGTGGCCGTGGCGTCGGGCCGGTAGCGGCCGGCATCCTCGGCGCAGATCACCGACCACTGCATCTGCCGGTTCATCTCGCCGCCCATCTTTCGGTTGGCCAGCTGGGCCAGCGACATCAGCGGCTCGTAGCGGCCATGCGCGGCTTCATCGAGCACCAGCGGCAGCAGCGAGGCGGTCTGCGGGGCGTAGGAGAAGGCGAACGCCAGGCCGACCACCGTGTCGGCGGTGACCCTGCCGTGGGCGATCTCGCCGGTGCCGGGATGGCGATAGTCCACCTCCACCGGCGCCTGTCGCAGCTTGGTATAGACGTTGCGCAGCTGCTCGTGGGTGTCGGTCGGAAAGCGCTTGGCACAGGCCGGCTCCTTGCGGCACTGCGCCGCCTGCAGCCTGATGGCATCCTCGAAGGTGGTGGCGAACTCGCCGCCGATCACCAGGTCGTTCGGCGCCACGCCATCGAGCACCAGCGCGCGCACGTGCTGCGGATGGCGCTTGGCGAACTGCTGCGCGACGCGGGTGCCGTAGGACACGCCGACCAGGTCGACCTTCGCTGCGCCGAGCGCATCGCGCACCGCGTCCAGGTCGGCGATCGCCTCGGTGGTGGTGAACAGGCGCGTATCGGTATCGGCCTTCAGCGCGGCGGCGCAGCGCGCAGCGAACTCGGCGACCAGCGCCGGCACGTCATCGGACTCTTCTTCCGAAAGCGTCATCGGCTTGCCGTCGGCGCCGCGGCATTCGAGCGGATGCGAGCCGCCGGTGCCGCGCTGGTCGACAAGGAAGACGTCACGCTGCTTGCGCGTTTCGGCCAGCGCGACCTCGACGATGCCGGCCACCTCGGTAGCCGACTGGCCCGGGCCGCCGGCGATGAAGAACACCGGCTCCAGGTCGGCGGCCGAGTCGTTCTTCGACTCCAGCCAGGCAATGTTCAATCCGATCTTGCGCCCGCCTGGCACGGCCGGATTTTCCGGTACCTGCAGCGTCGTGCACTGCGCCTCGACGTTGCCGGCGGCCTGCGCCGAGGTCAGCGTGCACGGATGGAACTGCAGGCGACCGCGCGTGCGCGTGACCGGTTCGGTGAGCGCCTCGCTCCTGCCACCTGGCGCTGCAGTCGCTGTCGCTGCCGCGGTCGCGGCCTTGCCCCGCGGCGCCGCATGGCGCGTCTGCCATTGGCGATAGCCGACCAGCGCCGCGATGACCAGCAGCGCCAGGATGATCCTTGCCTTCTTAGACATCTGCATTCCTTTCCTGGGTTCGTATTCCGGGACGCGGGCCGGCGGCTGATGTGACCGTCGCCGCCGCCCGCCGTTGCCACTTCATGCTTCGTACAAGAAAATCATTTCGATCGCCTCGCCAAACAGCCGCGCGATGCGGAACGCCAGCGGCAGGCTGGGGTCGTACTTGCCCGTTTCCAGCGCGTTGACGGTCTGCCGCGAGACGCCCAGCCGCTCGGCCAGCTCACCCTGGGACCAGCCCTGGGCGTCGCGCAGTTCGCGCAGGCGGTTGTTCATTGGTAGCGGCGCCGCAGCCAGGTCCCGGCGACCGCGCGCACCAGCACGATGCAGGCAAACACCCAGGCCAGCGCCGGTTCGGCAGCGATATGGACCAGCCCGAAGCGCTGTAGCAGCCAGGCCGCGAAATACAGCTGCGAGACCACCAGGGCGGCGATCGCCAGCGATTCCAGTTCGATCTTGCGCTGCAGTTCGTCGGCATCCTGCAGGTAGCGCCAGGCCGCGCGCAGCAGCACGCCCAGGGCAAGCAGGGGCAGCAGGCACAGCGGCAGCAGCAGCCAGCCCGGATGCGGCTGGCTGGCCAGCCAGGGCGCCAGGCACAGCAGCAGCAGGTAGATAAGCAGCCCGGGCGCCGCTTCGCGCAGGTAGCGGCGAGCCAGCGCCTGCTGGTGCCGGTCGTCCTCGTCGGGCAACCACTGTGGCCGCCACCAGTGCACCGCGGCGCACAGCAGCAGGGCCGCACCCATGCCCACGGTCAGTCCGGCAGTGAAGTCGTGGTAACGCGGCGGCAGGCCCAGGGCCGGCACGTAGGCCGCCAGGGCGAGCAACACGGTGAGCCCGGCCAGCGCGCGCAGGCGGTTGCCCCTTGCAAGCATTCCAGTCACACCCCTCCCCCTGTCAATGTCGCTTTACAGGAGAATCGGGGTTGGCCGTTTGACTGTCAAGGGTCTTTTACAGGAGCCGTTGCCGCGATCGTGCGGTCCGGCCTGGCTCAACCCGCCGTGGCGCAGGCTTCGGCGCGGGCGCCCTGGCGTTCCAGCCAGGCGGCGACGCCCCACAGCAGCAAGCCGACCACCGCGGTGGCCGCGCCGACGTAGCCGGTCGACGCCGGGCTCAGTCCGGCATCGATGGCGATGCCGCCCAGCCACGGGCCCAGCGCGTTGGCGGTGTTGAAGGCAGCGTGGTTCGACGCGGCGGCCAGGGTCTGCGCCTCGCCGGCGGCATCCATCAGCCGGCTCTGCAGCACCACCGCCAGCGCGCCCATGGTGCCGACCGCGATCACCGCCGGCAGCACGCTCCACAGGTGGCGGGCGGCCAGCGGGAACACCAGCAGCACGACGATCGACCACAGCAGCACCATCGCCGCGGCGCGGAAGCGGAAGCGGTCCACCAGCCAGCCACCGGCGAAATTGCTGATCAGCCCGCCCAGGCCGAACGCGCCCACCGCCAGCGGCATCCAGCCCTCGGACACGCCGGTGACCCTCACCAGGGTTGGCGAGAGATAGGTGAACACGCAGAACATGCCGGCAAAGCCGATCGCGCCGATCGCCAGCGCCAGCCACACCTGGGCACGGTTGAAGGCTTTCAGCTCGCGCATCGGCGAGGTCCGCGGCTCATGCGGATCCGGGCGCAGGAAACGCGCGATCAGCACCACGGTGACGATCGCCAGCACGCTCACCAGGGCGAAGGCGATGCGCCAACTGGCATGCTGGCCGAGCCAGGTGGTCAGCGGATTGCCGGCCAGGATCGCGATCGACAGGCCCAGCATCACCTTGGAGATCGCCGCGCCGCGCTGCGCCGGCGGGCTGATCGCCGCAGCCACCAGCATCGCCACGCCGAAGTAGGCGCCATGTGGCAGGCCGGCGATGAAGCGCGCCAGCAGCGCGCTGTGGTAATCCGGCGCCAGCGCGCTGCCGAGGTTGCCCACCGCGTAGAAGCCCATCAGCAGCAGCAGCAGGGTGCGCCTTGGCAGCCGCGCGCCGGCGAAGGCCAGCACCGGCGCGCCGACCACCACGCCCACCGCGTAGGCGCTGATCAGGTGCCCGACCTGGCTTTCGCCGATGCCCAGCCCACGGCTGATCTCCAGCATCAGGCCCATGCTGGCGAACTCGCTGGTGCCGATGGCGAAGCCACCGAGCGACAGGGCGAACAGGATCAGGACCCGCTCGGTCGGCGACAGCCGCGCGGCGGGGTTTTCGGGAGTCGGAGTCACGTGGGGGAGCGCTGGCGGGGACAGATTGCTGCGGCGCAGCATAGCATGGAGGGCATGGCGGCTACAGGAGCGGCTTCAGCCGCGAACACCCTCGGCTCGCGGTATTGCCCTGGGGCCGATTGTTCCCGGTCGCGGCTGAAGCCGCTCCTGCAGGATCGGCGCCGCGCGCCTCACTTGCTGCTGACGTACTTCTCGCGGCGGATCTGCGCGCTCGACAACCCGGCCGCCTTCAGCGCCTCGAAACAGGCATCGACCATGTTCGGGTTGCCGCACAGGTAGGCGATGTCGGTCGCCGGGTCCGGCGCCAGCTCGGCCAGCTGCTGCTGCACGTATCCGTGCCGGGCATGCGGGTGGGCGCCGTCGGGCACGCCGCGCGAATAGCAGGGCACGTAGCGGAACGCCGGGTGGGCGTCGGCGAAGGCGCGGAAGTCCTCGCCGTACAGCAGCTCCTCGTCGTTGCGCGCGCCCTGCAGCAGCACCACCTCGATGTCGCGTTCGGCGATGGCCTGGGCCAGCAGCGGCAGCATCGAGCGGTAGGGGGTCACGCCGGTGCCGGTGGCGATCAGCAGGTAGCGGCGATTCTGGTCGCCCGGTTGCAGGCAGAAGCGCCCGAACGGGCCGCTGGCCTGCATCGGGTCGCCCGGCTGCAGGCCTTCGAACAGCGCGGTGGCCGCGCCGCCGGCGACAAAGCTCACCGCGATCTCGACCGCCTCGCCCGGGCCCAGGGCGTGGTCGTGGATCGTCGCCAGCGAATAGCTGCGCCGCGCCGGCGTGCCGTCGGCGTAGTCGAAGTGCACCTGGATGAACTGGCCGGGCTGGAAGTCCAGCGGCTGGCCGTCATCACGGACGAAGCGGTAGTGGCCGACCGAGGGCGCGATCATCCGGCGGTCGACGAGCTTGAGCGGAAATTGGACGGGCACGGAGCGGAATGGAACAGTCTGTAGCCGGGGCCAGGCCCACGTGGGGCTTCTATAATAGCCGCTGCATTCACCCGGCGCCGGCCCCCCGGCGAGAAGGCCCGACCTTGAATCCCGATTCCCCCACCCTGGCGCCCGCGCTGCGCGTGCGCGACCTGCGCAAGACCTACGACAACGGCGTGCAGGCCCTCAAGGGCGTGTCGCTGGACGTGCAGCCCGGCGACTTCTTCGCCCTGCTCGGCCCCAACGGTGCCGGCAAGTCCACCCTGATCGGCATCGTCTCCTCGCTGGTGAACCTGAGCGAAGGCCAGGTCGAGGTGTTCGGCACCGACCTGGTGCGCGAGCGCAGCGCGGCGATGCGCCTGATCGGCCTGGTGCCGCAGGAAATCAACTTCAACCTGTTCGAGAAGCCGTTCGACATCCTGGTCAACTACGCCGGTTTCTACGGCATGCCGCGCGCCGAGGCCGAGGCGCTGGCCGAGGTCGAGCTCAAGCGCGCCCACCTGTGGGAGAAGGCACAGGTGATGAGCCGCACGCTCTCCGGCGGCATGAAGCGCCGGCTGATGATCGCCCGCGCGATGATGACCCGCCCGCGCCTGCTGATCCTGGACGAGCCGACCGCCGGCGTGGACATCGAGATCCGTCGCGACATGTGGCGCGTGCTGCGCGAGATCAACGCCGCCGGCACCACCATCATCCTCACCACGCACTACCTTGAGGAAGCCGAGAGCCTGTGCCGGCACCTGGCGATCATCAACCACGGCCGCATCGTCGAACAGGGGCCGATGCGCTCGCTGCTGGCCAAGCTGGACGTGGAGGGCTTCCTGTTCGACATCGACGGCGACCTGCCCGCCACCCTGCCGGTGATCGAGGGGACCACGCTGGTCGCGCTCGACGCCCATACGCTTGACCTGGACATGCCGCGCGCCATGGACCTCAACCGCATCTTCGCCGCACTGCAGGAAGCCGGCATCCGCGTGCGCTCGATGCGCACCAAGTCCAACCGCCTGGAGGAGCTGTTCGTGCGATTGACGGGCAACGTGGAGAACGCAGCATGAGTACGACCGAGCCCGTCATCGCGCAGTCCGACACCCAGCGCAACCTCACCGCGCTGGCCACCATCGTGCGCCGCGAGGTCAAGCGCATCCTGCGCATCTGGGGCCAGACCCTGGTGCCGCCGGCGATCACCATGACCCTGTATTTCCTGATCTTCGGCGGCCTGATCGGCTCGAAGGTCGGGCAGATGGGCGGCTACGACTACATGGCCTTCATCGTCCCCGGCCTGGTGATGATGAGCGTGATCCAGAACAGCTACGGCAACATCTCCTCCTCGTTCTTCGGCGCCAAGTTCGGCCGCCACGTCGAGGAGCTGCTGGTGAGCCCGATGCCGAACTGGGTGATCCTCACCGGCTACGTCGCCGGCGCGGTGCTGCGCGGACTGATGGTGGGCGTGATCGTGCTGATCATCGCGATGTTCTTCACCCCGGTGCGCATCCCGCACCCGCTGGTGACGCTGACCACGGTGCTGCTGGGCGCGACGATCTTCTCGCTGGCCGGCTTCGTCAACGCCGTGTACGCCAAGAAGTTCGACGACGTGGCGATCGTGCCGACCTTCATCCTCACCCCGCTCACCTACCTGGGCGGCGTGTTCTACTCGGTGAAGCTGCTGCCGCCCTGGGCCGAGGCGGCCACCCATGCCAACCCGATCTTCTACATGGTCAATGCGTTCCGCTACGGCCTGCTCGGCAGCAGTGACGTGCCGCTGTGGGTCGCCTACACGCTGATGCTCGGCTTCGTGGCGGTGCTGGCGGCACTGGCACTGTGGCTGCTCCGGCGCGGCGTGGGCCTGCGCAGCTGAGGGAATTCCCATGCGTATCCTCGTACTCGGCGCCGGCGGTACCGGCGGTTACTTCGGCGGACGCCTGGCGCAGGCCGGGCTGGACGTGACCTTCCTGGTGCGCGAGCGTCGCGCCCACCAGCTCGACCGCGACGGCCTGCGCATCCGCAGCCCGCTCGGCGATGCCGACCTGCCGGTCAAGCACGTCACCACCGAATCGTTGGGCGCGGCCGCCGCGCTGGCGCCGTTCGATGTGGTGATCCTCAGCTGCAAAGCCTATGACCTGGGCAGCGCGATCGACGCGATCGCCCCGGCGATCGGGCCGGAAACCACGATCCTGCCGATCCTCAACGGCCTGATGCACTACAAGGAGCTCGACGCGCACCTCGGTCGCGAACGCGTGCTGGGCGGGCTGTGCTTCATCAGCGCGGCGATCGGCCCGGAAGGCGAAATCCAGCACCTGGGCAAGCCGGCCTCGATCACCTTCGGCGAGCGCGTCGGCGGCCAGCTCAGCCCGCGCGTGCGCGCCTTCGCCGAGGCCTGCGCGCAGGCCGGCATCGATCATGTCGCCTCGCCGCACATCGCCCAGGAGCAGTGGATCAAGTTCACCTTCCTGTGCGCGCTGGCGGCAGCCACCTGCCTGACCCGCGCGCCGATCGGCCGCATCATCGATACCGACGACGGCCGCGCACTGGTGAACGGCCTGTACAACGAAACCCTGGTCGCCGCCGAGGGCGATGGCCAGTCCATTCCCCTGGCCGCACGCGAACAGGCGCTGGCCACGTTGCTGGCGCCGGGCTCGGAACTGAAGGCTTCGATGCTGCGCGACCTGGAGGCCGGGCGGCAGGTGGAAGCGCGGCAGATCGTCGGCGACATGCTCGCGCGGGTGCGCGATACCGGGCGCAACGCGCCGCTGCTGATGGCCGCCTATGTGCACCTGCAGGCCTACCAGCTCGAGCGGGTGGCCAGGCTGGGCTGAGTCGCCTTCGCGCCGCGCTGACGGCGCGCCGGGAATGCTGGCGCCTCCTTTCCCGGGAAGGTGCCGATGAAGGCCTTCGAGCAGGTGTTCCGCGCCGGCCACGTCGTGGTGATCGTGTGCTTCGTGATCTGCGCGGCCGGGCTGGTTGCCATGGCGGGCTACGAACTGTGGCATGGCTTCACCCCGTCCATCGGCCAGAGCACGCGCGACCGCTTCAACACGGTGCTGGAAGCGGTCGGCATGCTGACCGTCGCGCTGGTGACCCTGGAGCTGGGCCAGACGATCTTCGAGGAAGAGGTCATGCGCGACGTCAAGGTCAGCGGCCCGACGCGCGTGCGTCGCTACCTGTCGCGCTTCTTCGTGGTGATCGTCATCGCGCTGGCGATCGAAACCCTGGTCTCTGCGTTCGAGCTGATGCATGACGACCCGGCCAAGCTGCCGTACGTGGCGGCGATCGGCGGCAGCGCGGCGATGCTGCTGCTGGCCTGGGGCGTGTTCGTGCGCCTGAACCGAAGCGCCGAGGAGCTGGAGCCCGAAGCGATGGAGGAAGCCAAGCGCGAGGACCGCGAGCTCGGCTGAGCCCGCGCGCCCGGCTCAGGCTGGCGGCAGCGGCTGGACCGGCGTCGGCTTGCCGTCGGCGCCCAGGGCGATCATCACGAAGTGCCCGCGCGTGCACAGCTTGCGCTCGCCGGTGGCCAGGTCCTCGGCGACCAGCTCGACTTCGACACGGATCGAGCTGCGTCCGACCTCGACTACCCGGCCGATGGTCTCGACCATCTGGCCCTGGCGGATCGGCAGCTTGAAGTCGACCTGGTCCGAGCGCGCCGTCACCACGGTATGACGCGAATAGCGCGCCGCGGCCAGGAACGCCGCCTTGTCCATCCACGCCAGCGCCTGGCCGCCGAACAGCGTGCCCATGTGGTTGGTGTGGTTGGGGAACACGATCTCGGCCATGCGCACCTCGGTGGGCGCGAGGTTCGGGGTCTCGGAAGGCGCGGGCGCGGCGGTCTCGGTCATGGCGGCAACCTGGATGGGGGCGCTCTATTCTGCACCGGTCCCGTCGTCGTCGCGTATTGCCCGCAAGAGCAGGAGTTCGGGGCCGTGCCGGGACCGCTGGATCCCTCGGTCGCGGCTGAAGCCGCTCCTACAGTGCAATCGCACGCATCACGCCATCCGAAGCAAAGCCCCCCTTGGCAAGGGGGGCGCGCCGACAGGCGCGGGGGATCGGAGGCCTCGTAGCTAGGGGCCCAAGCTTTGCGCAGCAAAGCTTGGGGGCGCAGCCGCGAAGCGGCAAAGCCTTGCCCTAGAACGCATGGTCGAAGGACACTTCACCCTGCACGCCGACCTGGTAGGCCGAGACGCGGCGCTCGAAGAAGTTGGTCAGTTCCTGTACGTCCTGCAGCTCCATGAAGGGCAGCGGGTTGCGCACGTTGTACTTCTTCTCCATGCCCAGCTTGGCGAAGTGCTGGTCGGCGCAGTGCTGCAGGTACTGGCGCATGTCGCGGGTGGAGATGCCGGCCACGCCGCCGGACAGCACGTCCTCGGCGAACTGCAGCTCGCACTCGATCGCCTCGTCGAGCATCTGGTAGACCTGCGCCTTGAGTTCGTCATCGAACAGGTCCGGCTCTTCCTCGCGCACGGTGCGCACGCACTCGAAGGCGAACTCCATGTGTGCGCTCTCGTCGCGGAACACCCAGTTGGTGCCCGAGGCCAGGCCCGGCAGCAGGCCGCGCGAACGGAAGTAGTACACGTAGGCGAAGGCGGCGAAGAAAAACAGGCCCTCGATGCAGGCGGCAAAGCAGATCTGGTTGAGCAGGAACTGGCGGCGCTGGTCGCGGGTCTCGATGCGCTTGAGGTCCTGGATCGAGTCGATCCACTTGAAGCAGAACTCGGCCTTCTTCTTGATCGACTCGATGTTCTCCACCGCCGAGAACGCCTTGGCGCGCTCGGCCGGATCCGGCAGGTAGTTGTCCAGCAGGGTCAGGTAGAACTGCACGTGCAGCGCTTCTTCGTACAGCTGGCGCGAGAGGTACATGCGCGCTTCCGGCGCGTTGACGTGCTGGTACAGGTTCAGCACCAGGTTGTTGGACACGATCGAATCGCCGGTGGCGAAGAACGCCACCAGGCGGTGGATGAGGTGGCGCTCGCCCGGGCTCATCTTGTCGTGCAGGTCGGAGATGTCGATCTGGAAATTGATCTCCTCCACCGTCCAGGTGTTCTTGATCGCGTTGCGGTACATCTCGTAGAACTGCGGATAGCGCATCGGGCGCAGGGTCAGTTCGAAGCCCGGATCGAGCAGCATCTGGCGGGGTTGTGCGGACATGTTTCGTTGCCTCTTGTGTCCCGCGCGGACGCGGGCGGTATTCGGGGGGTCTTGGCGCTCAGCGCTCGTAATCGTCGTGCGCGTGTTGGCTGATGTAGGTGCTCAGGCCCTGGCCGGCTTCGGCGAGGCGCTTCATCCGGGCCACTTTCTGCGGCCCGGCGCGCCCGGTGCTGCGGTACTCGTACGGCTCGTCGCGATTGCGGAACTTCACGAAGATCGAGGTCGCGGTGATGCGGTAGGCCTCCACGCCCGAGTCGCCGGAACGGTTGCCATAGCGCTTCATCGCGACCTCGACGGCTCAGTGAATCACTGGCAGGCCTCGCAGGCCTCCGGGTTCTCCAGCGAGCAGGCCACCGCGTCGACCGGGGTGTAGGTGCTGACCGTGGTCTTGGCGATCTTGGTGGCCGGGCGCGAACGCAGGTAGTAGGTGGTCTTGACGCCCTGCTTCCAGGCGTACATGTACATGGAGGACATCGCGCCGATGTTCGGGCTTTCCATGAACAGGTTGAGCGAGGCGGACTGGTCGATGAAGGCGCCGCGCTCGGCCGCCATGTCGATCAGCGAGCGCATCGGCAGCTCCCACGCGGTGCGGTAGACCTGGCGCAGCGTCTCGGGGATCTGCGCCACGCCCTGGATCGAACCTTCGGCCAGCTTGATCGCATCGCGCATCTCCGCCGTCCACAGGCCCAGGCGCTTGAGCTCCTCGACCAGGTAGCGGTTGACCTGCAGGAAGTCGCCCGAGAGGGTCTCGCGCTTGAACAGGTTGGACACCTGCGGCTCCACGCACTCGTAGCAGCCGGCGATCGAGGCGATCGTGGCGGTCGGGGCGATGGCGATCAGCAGCGAGTTGCGCAGGCCGTGTTCCTTGATGCGCTCGCGCAGCGCATTCCAGCGCTCGGCGTTCTCCGGAACCACGCCCCAGGCGTCGAACTGCAGCTCGCCGTTGGCCGCGCGGGTGTCGGCAAAGGACGGATGCTTGCCGCGCTCGGCGGCCAGCTCGCAGGAGGTTTCCAGCGCGTGGAAGTAGATCGTCTCGGCGATCTTCTTCGACAGCTCGCGGGCCTCGGCGCTGTCGAACGGCAGGCGCTTGCGGAAGAACACGTCCTGCAGGCCCATGCAGCCCAGGCCGACCGGGCGCCAGCGCAGGTTGCCGCGGCGCGCGGTCTCGATCGGGTAGAAGTTCAGGTCGATCACGCGGTCGAGCTGGCGCACGGCCAGGCGCACGGTCTCGGCCAGCTTCTCGAAGTCGAAGTCACCGTACTCGTCGAAGTGGCGGCCCAGGTTGATCGAACCCAGGTTGCACACAGCGGTCTCGTCGTTGGAGGTGATCTCCAGGATCTCGGTGCACAGGTTGGACAGGTGGATGACGTTCTGCGGGCGCAGGGTCTGGTTGCTGGCCTTGTTGCACTTGTCCTTGAAGGTCATCCAGCCGTTGCCGGTCTCGGCCAGCGTGCGCATCATCCGCGCATACAGCTTGCGCGCGGAGATGGTGCGCTGGGCCTTGCCCTGGGCCTCGGCCTGGACATAGGCGGCCTCGAAGGCATCGCCGTACAGGTCGGTCAGCTCCGGCACGATGCGCGGGTCGAACAGCGACCATTCCTGGTCGGCTTCCACGCGCTTCATGAACAGGTCCGGCACCCAGTTGGCCAGGTTGAGGTTGTGGGTGCGGCGGGCTTCGTCACCGGTGTTGTCGCGCAGTTCGAGGAAGTCCTCGATGTCGGCGTGCCAGGTTTCCAGGTACACGCAGGCTGCGCCCTTGCGCTTGCCGCCCTGGTTGACCGCCGCGACCGAGGAGTCGAGCGTCTTCAGCCACGGCACGATGCCGTTGGAATGGCCGTTGGTGGACTTGATCAGCGAGCCGCGCGAACGCACGCGGGTGTAGCTCACGCCGATGCCGCCGCTGAACTTGGACAGCTGGGCGATGTCGCCATACTTGGAATAGATTGATTCCAGCGAATCCTGCGGCGAATCCAGCAGGAAGCACGAGGACAGCTGCTCGTGGGTGGTGCCGGAGTTGAACAGGGTCGGCGAGGACGGCAGGTAGTCCAGGTTGCCCATGCGCTTGTACAGCGCCAGCGCCTCGGGCACGTCCTCGCTCAGCGCGCTGGCGATGCGAAGGAAGAACTGCTGCGGGGTCTCGAGCACCTTGCGCGTGTGCGGATGGCGCAGCAGGTAGCGGTCGTACAGCGTGCGCAGGCCGAAGTAGTCGAAGTGCAGGTCCAGCGAGATGTCGATGGCATCGTTGAGCTTGCGCGCGTTGGTCTGCACGAAGTTCAGCAGGCGATCGTTGATCAGGCCGACTTCATGGCCGCGGGCGACCGACTGCGAGAAGGCGTGGATCTCCTGGCCGGAGACTTCCTTGGCAATGTAATTGGCCAGCAGGCGCGCGGCCAGGCGGCCGTACTCGGGCTCCTCGCCGATCAGCAGCGCGGCGGTGCGGATGGACAGCTCGTCCAGCTCGCGGGTGCTGGCGCCGTTGTACAGGCCGGAGATGGTGCGGGTGGCCACGCGCATCGGATCCACCGCGTGCAGGCCTTCGCAGCAGCGCTGCACGGCGCGCACGATCTTGTTCAGGTCCACCGGCTCGATGCTGCCGTTGCGCTTGGTGACGCCCATGACCGTGTTGGTCGGCGGCGGGGTCAGCAGGAAACCGGCGTCGTTCTCGGTGGTGGCGGTGGGGGTTTCGGGCGTGGTCACTGGGCTCTTCTCCTTGAATGAGGCACGCGTCCGCCTGGCGGGGGTCAGGCGACGGAAGCCGGGACAACGGAGGTTCTGCGAGCGGTGTCGCGGAGACTGCGACGCACACAGGCGCAGGGCCTGCGGGCAGCGTCCGCTTCACCGGCCATCTCCCTCCGGAGATGCCACGGCCGGCACCGCGCGGTGTGCATGCGCGCGGCTGTCGGCAGGTCTTCGGGCTGATGGGTCCGGCACGCCGCAGGGCGCGCCACCTCGGTCGCCGCTTCCCGGGCCACGGCCCAGTGCGTTGACGACGTTGTTCCCAATTACCGCTGCGGGGCAGCGCCGGATTGGCCCATCGGGGGCGTCACCGGCTTCCCTCTTGTTCCCGCGGCTTGTGGCCGCGGTACACCGACGAACCCAAGATAGTGGGGTCGGCCCGGAGCGTCAACACGAAATGTGGGGGGCCGCCGGAACGCCTTGTCCTGCGCGCGATCGAATTTTGTCAAGGGTCGGCGCGCTGGCCGCGCCTGCGCAAACCCGGCCCGGAGACGCGCCCGGAATGACGGTTACTGCACCAGCGCGGCACCGCCGGGCTCGACCCATTGCAGCGCGGCCAGCGCCTCGCGCAGGCGCGCCTGGGCCTGCTCGACGGCGAACGGCGCCTGCCGGGGCGGGTCGTAGACCTCCGGGCGGGTGCCGCTGATCACCAGGTCGATCGCCACGCACTGGCCATGGCGCACGCCGCGGTAGCCGTCCACCTGCAGGTAGTGGCTCATCGCCGCGTCGGCGACGTGGAAGTGGACGAAGTCGACCCCGGCCAGCACCACCGGCTCGGTCGTGCCCTGGGCCTCGGCCGGCGGCTGCATGCAGCCGGCCATGGCCTGGGGATCGTCGCTGCGGCCGATCCGCAGTTCGGCGGCCGTGATCTCGTTTGACCCCTCCAGCTGCAGCGCGGCCAGCGGCGTGCCCGCCTGCCCGGCCGGCGCGAACAACGACCAGCCCGCCGGGGTGAGGTACTGCGGATGGCTGTCGCGCTGCCAGCGCATCCCGGCCGGGGCCGGCCACTGCAGACCGATCAGCGAGTCGCTGAAGTTGCCGGCAGCCAGCCGCACGCCGGCCGGCAGGTTGGCCGGGGATTCGATCGCGGCCACCGCTTCGGCGGTTGCGCGTTCGACCACCGGGCGCGCGGTGTCGCTGGCGACCCCGGCGGCGGCGGTCGCGGTCGCCGGGGCCGGCGCGGGCGACTGGGCCTGGCAACCGCCGAGCAGCGCGACCAGCAAGGCCGCCGGGATGCCTGTCGCCTGCCTTGCCCTTGCCATGTCGCGCTCCATCTCGTCGGGGAGCACCGATCCTGCCGCAACGCCCGTGAACGCAGGCGCGCCGGGCGGACGCCGCCGGTTCAGGCCTGCGGCGGGCCGGTGACCGGCAGGGTGACGTTCATCAGCGAGGCGTCGTCCGGATCCGGGTGCAGGCTGAAGCCCAGGCTCTCGCACATCGCCAGCATCGTGCGGTTCTCGCGCAGGACCTGGCCCTCGACCAGCTTCAGGCCCAGCCAGTGGGCGTACTCGATCATGATCCGCATCAGCTGCCAGCCGATGCCGTGGCCCTTGAGATCGGAGCGGATCAGGATGCCGTACTCGCCGCGCTCGTAGTCGGCATCGGCATGCAGGCGCACCGCCCCGAGCATGTCGCCACTGCGCGGTTCGATCGCCACCAGGGCGATCGAGCGCGCGTAGTCGAGCTGGGTCAGCCGGGCGATGAACTCGTGGCTGAAGTGCTTGACCGACTGGAAGAAGCGCAGCCGCAGGTCCTCGTCGGTGACCCGGGCGAAGAACGCGCGGAACAGCGCGTCGTCCTCCGGTCGCACCGGCCGCACGAAGGCCCGCGCCCCGTCGGCCAGGGTGATCTGGCGCTCCCATTCCTTGGGATACGGGAAGATCGCGAAGCGCGGATGGCCGCGGCCCTTGTGCAGGCGCCGCGGCGCGCCGACCGCGACCCGCGCATCCAGCGCGAGCACACCCTCGCGATCGGCCAGCAGCGGGTTGATGTCCAGCTCGAGGATCTCAGGCAGGTCGGCGGCCAGCTGCGCCAGCTTGACCAGCACCATCGCCACCGCGCGCTCGTCGGCCGCCGGGACATCGCGGTAGCCCTTGAGGATGCGCGAGACCCGGGTGCGACCGATCAGCTCGTGCGCCAGTCGCAGGTCCAGCGGCGGCAGCGCCAGCTCGCGATCGTTGATGACTTCCACCGCAGTGCCGCCGCGGCCGAACACGATGACCGGCCCGAAGGTGGGATCGTCGGCGATGCCGGCGATCAGCTCGCGCGCCTTCGGCCGCAGCACGGTCGGTTGCACCACCACCCCGCCGATGGCGGCGCCGGGCAGCGCCGCGTGCGCGCGGCGCAGGATGCCCTCGGCCGCCTCGCGCACCGCCGCCACGCTGGGCAGGTTCAGGCGCACGCCATCGACATCGGATTTGTGGGCGATGTCATCGGACAGGATCTTGACCGTCACCGTCGAGCCGGCGGCGATCAGGTTCTCGGCCAGTTCGGCGGCCTCGTAGGCATTGGCGGCGACCTGCACCGGCACGCAGGCGATGCCGTAGGCAGCCAGCAGCTGCGTGGTGGCGAGCGGATCCAGCCAGCGCCGGCCCTGGGCGAGCGCCGCCTCGACCAGCGCGCGCGCACCGGCGGCGTCGACCACGAAATCCTCCGGCAGGCTGGGCGGGGTTTCCATCAGCGCGGCCTGCGCCTCGCGGTAGCGCACCAGGTGGGTGAAGCCGCGCACGGCGTCGGATTCGGTGGCGTAGGTCGGCACGTGGGCGGCGTTGAGCGCGGCGATGGCGGCATCGTCGTTGCCCAGCCAGACCGCGAACACCGGCTTCTGGCGCTGGTAGCGGCCGCGCTGCCCGAGCGTGCGGGTGAGCGCCTTGGCGGCGTCGGCCGAGGAGGTGAACGCGGTCGGCACATTGATCACCAGCAGGGCGTCGTTGTCGGTGTCCTCCAGCAGCGCCTCGATGGCGCCGGCGTAACGCTCGCCGTCGGCGTCGACGATGATGTCCACCGGATTGGCGCGCGACCAGCCTTCCGGCAGCACCTGGTCGAGCTTGGCCACGACCGCCTCGGACAGCGGCGCCAGCGAGCCGCCGCGCAGGGTCAGCTGGTCCACCGCCAGCCGGCCGATGCCGCCGCCGTTGGACAGGATCGCCAGCCGCCGGCCGGGAAAGGTGCCGAGCCGGCCCAGGGTCTCGGCGGCGGCGAACAGTTCGTCCAGCGCGCCGACGCGCAGCAGCCCGGCGCGGGCGAACGCGGCGCCGTAGACCGCATCGGACGCTGCCAGCGCCTGCGCGTGCGTGGTCGCGCTGCCGTTGCGCTGCGACTGCCGGCCGGACTTCACCACCACCACCGGCTTGGCGCGCGCGGCGGCACGGGCGGCGGACATGAACTTGCGCGCGTCCTTGATGTGCTCCACGTAAAGCAGGATGGCGCGGGTGCGGTAGTCGGTGGCGAAGTAATCCAGCAGGTCGCCGAAATCCACATCCAGGGTGTCGCCGAGCGAGACCACCGCCGAGAAGCCGACCGAGCGCGCCACGCCCCACTCCACCAGTGCGGCGGCAATCGCGCTGGAATCGGAGACCAGCGCCAGGTCGCCGGCCTGCGGGGTGTGCGCGGCAATGCTGGCATTGAGCTGCGCATGCGGGGCGATGACACCCAGGCAATGCGGGCCGAGGATGCGCAGGCCGGCGGCGCGGGCAGCGCGTTCGGCGCGCTCGGCGGCCGAACCGGGGCCCTCGCCCAGGCCGGCGGTCAGGATCACCGCGGCCGGCACGCCGCGTTCGGCGGCAGCCTCGATCACCTGCGGCACGATCGCCGCCGGGGCGGTCACGACGACCAGGTCCGGCACCCACGGCAGGTCCTTGAGCCTGCGCACGGTGGCGATGCCATCGATTTCCGGATAGCGCGGGTTGACCCAGCCGATCTGGCCCGGAAAGCCGCCCGCGCGCAGGTTGCGCACCACGGCGCGACCGGCCGAACGCTCGCGCGGGCTGCCGCCGATGACCGCGACCGACTTGGGACGGAAGACCGAGGAGAGGTGGTAGGTGCTCATGGGGCTACCGTACACGGCGGGGGGCGATGGCGGTATGAGTTGACGCAATTGCAATCACGACTGCGCTCACGGGTGCCTGGGGGTCTGCTTGGGAAGCGGGGCGCCCGCGTTCGCGGGCTGTATTGGGGTTTTATGAGGGCGCGCCTCGAGGTGCGGAGGCTTGGCTCTGACCTGCGTTTGGGAGTGCCGCCCCGACGGGTGTGTGCGCGTCGGTTTCGGCAGACGTCCGTGTCGTGACGAAACCGAACGTGGCACATCCATGTGCCACTCGCGCACATACCCGCCGAGGCGTCACCCGGCGCTTTGATTTCCCCATTCTTCAGGGGCGCGCCGGGATGGTGGGAAGAGAAGAGCAAGAGCCTGCATTACCCATTGGCAACCCCAACTGCGAGTTCGCGGCTTCGCTGGCGATCGCACTGTAGGAGCGGCTTCAGCCGCGACCGCATGATCCGGCAGGTCGCGGCTGAAGCCGCTCCTACAGGGGTGAGCGCCCACGGCGAACGACGTAGCGCACCCTCCGATGGCAACTCGCTTGGGGCCGCAGGCTTTTGCTCTTCTCTCCCCCTCCCCCCAGCGCGCCCCTGAAGAATGGGAACAACAAAGGCGCCAAGCCCCGTCCCGTCGGGGGTGGGGTCGAGCAGCACAGGGATGTGCTGCGCTCGGGGTGTCGGACAGGACGTCCGTTGCCCCGACGACCTCACCCCCGGCGGGACGGGGCCCGCACCGTAAGTCAGAGCCACCCCCGCACCACCGAGGCGCGCCCTCAACAACCCCAATACAGCCCGCGAACGCGGGCGCCCCGCTTTCCCCGGGAGAACAGCAACGCCAGTCAATCCCTCAAAGCAACGTCCCGCTGAGAATCGCCGCGGCGATGCTGAAATAGATCACCAGCCCGGTCACGTCGACCAAGGTAGCCACGAACGGCGCCGACGCGCTGGCCGGGTCGAAGCCCAGCCGCTGCAGGATGAACGGCAGCATCGAGCCTGACAGCGAGCCGAAGGTCACGATGCCCACCAGCGCCGCACCGATCGTCAGCGCCACCATCTGCCAGTGCTCGCCGTAGTTGTACAGCCCCGTGTTCTGCCAGACCGTGATGCGGATGATCGCCAGCACGCCGAGGATCGCGCCCAGCACCAGGCCGGTCGGCAGCTCGCGCAACGCTACCTTCCACCAATCGCGCAGGCGCAGTTCGCGCAGGGCCAGCGAGCGGATCAGCAGCGAAGTCGCCTGCGAGCCCGAATTGCCACCCGAGCTCATGATCAGCGGAATGAACAGGGTCAGCACCACCGCGCGCGACAGCTCGTCCTCGAAGTGCTGCATCGCGCTGGCGGTGAGCATCTCGCCCAGGAACAGCACGCTCAGCCAGCCGGCGCGCTTGCGGATCATCTCGGTGAAGCCGATCTGCATGTACGGCTTGTCCAGCGCCTCCACGCCACCGAACTTCTGCACGTCCTCGGTGGATTCGGCGATCAGCGCATCGAGGATGTCGTCGACGGTGACGATGCCCAGGATGTGCCCGCTGGCATCGACCACCGGAATCGCCAGCAGGTCGTGGCGACGGATCAGCCGCGCCACCTCTTCCTGGTCGAGCTGCGGATCGACCGCCACCGGCGGGTTGACCTGCGCCACATCCAGGATCGGGGTGTCGGCCTGGCCGGTGATCAGCCGGCGCATGGTCACCACCTGCGCCAGCACGCGCGTGCCCGGGTCCAGCAGGTAGATCGCATAGACCGTCTCGCGACTGCGTTCTACCTCGCGCACGTGCTGCAGGGTCCGGCCCACGGTCCAGTCCGAAGGCACGGCGACGAACTCGGTGGTCATCAGCGCGCCGGCGGTATTGGGCCGGTAGCGCATCAGCTTCTGGATCGACAGCCGCGCATCTGTGCCCAGCCGCCACAGCAGCTGCTCGCGCTGGGCTTCATCCAGCTCGTGGAAGATGTCGGTGGCGCGGTCGTCGGCCATGTGGCCGAGCAGAACCGCCGCGCGGTCCGGGGCGAGCGCGGCCACCAGTTCGCTGGCGTGCCGCAGCTCGGGCTGTTCGAGGATCTTCACCGCGCGCGGCACCGGCAATGCGTCGAGCATCGCGGTGGCGTCCTCGCGGTCCAGGCCGTTGAGGTATTCCACCGCGTCGGCGGTGTTCAGTTCGGCCAGTGGTGCGGTCAGTGCATCGGCGCCCTCGCGGGGCCGGAGGAGGTCTTCGTTGTGCATGGTTCGCCTGGATCGCTGTGGATCATCGGCCATCGTCGACGACGGCGCGGGCGAACCCCCGAGCGATCAGGCGGCTGCCGGCACTGGCGTCGACCAGGGTCTAGGTTGACTGTCGCTGGGCATGGGGTCTGGGACCTTTCGGATGAACGCATCGGCGGGAGGCCCCGCCGACGGCGCGGGCAGTCTGCGCCGATACCCATGTATGGTCAAGCACGTCGCCGTTGACGCCGGATGCGGCGTCGACAGGGGTCATAATGAGCGCCCCCAAGGAGATCCATCCCGATGCATAGCGGTGGCCTGGAACTGGCGCTGGTCCTGATGCTGGCGGCGATCATCGTCGTGCCGGTGTTCAAGAAGTTCGGACTCGGCGCGGTGCTTGCCTACCTGGTGGCCGGCGTGCTGCTCGGCCCGGACGGCTTCGGCTTCGTCCAGGATGCCGACCGCATCCTGTCGGCGGCCGAGATCGGCGTGGTCATGCTGCTGTTCGTGATCGGCCTGGAGCTGTCGCCGGCGCGGCTGAAGCTGATGCGGCATTCGGTGTTCGGCGCCGGCACCGCGCAGGTGGTGCTCACCGCCATCGCGCTCGGGGTGCTGCTGATGTTCGACCACTTCGGCTGGCGCAGCGCGTTGATCATCGGCCTGGCGCTGGCGCTGTCCTCCACCGCGGTGGGCCTGCAGCTGCTGTCCGAGCACAAGGCGCTCAACAGCGACTACGGCCGGCTGGCCTTCGCCATCCTGCTGTTCCAGGACCTGATCGCGATCCCGCTGCTGGCCGCCATCCCGCTGCTGGGCGGGGTGCGCAACGACGTGCTGGAGTGGAGCGACGTGGCCAAGGCGCTGGCGGCGCTGGCCGCGGTGATCCTGTTCGGCCGCTACGCCCTGCGCTACCTGTTCCGCATCGTCGCGCGCACCAGGCTGCCGGAAGTGTTCACCGCCACCGCCCTGCTGGTGGTGCTGGGCACGGCGTGGTTCATGCAGGAGGCCGGGCTGAGCCCGAGCCTGGGCGCCTTCCTGGCTGGCGTGTTGCTGGCCGATTCGGAGTACCGCCACGAGATCGAGTCGCAGATCGAGCCGTTCGAGGGGCTGCTGCTGGGGCTGTTCTTCATCGCCGTGGGCATGGGGATCGACCTGAACCGGATCGTCTCCGAGCCGCTGCTGATCGCCGGTGCGGTATTCCTGCTGCTGGTGGTGAAGTTCGGCCTGCTGTTCGCGGTCGGGCGGGTCGCGAAACTGCCGATGCGCAGCTGCCTGCTGCTCGGCAGCGTGCTGTGGCTGGGCGGCGAGTTCGCCTTCGTGGTCTTCAACGAGGCCCATCGCGTTGGCCTGCTGGCGGCGGCCAACCACGACCGCCTGGTCGCCATCGTCGGCCTGTCGATGGCGCTCACGCCGCTGCTGCTGCTGGGGATGAAGCGACTGCTCGGCCAGCCCTCGCCCGGCCAGCGCGACCAGGAGAAGGACTACGACAGGATCGATGCCCAGGCCCCGCAGGTGATGGTCGCCGGCATGGGCCGCTTCGGCCAGGTGGTCGCCCGCCTGCTGACCGCCCAGCGCATTCCCTTCGTCGCGCTGGAGCACAACGCCGAGACGGTGGAGGACCTGCGCCGCTTCGGCAGCGAGCTGTACTACGGCGACCCCACCCGCCCGGACCTGCTGCGCGCCGCCGGCGCCGATCGCATCAAGGTGTTCGTGATGGCGATCGACGATCCGGAGACCAACATCAAGGCGGTGCGGCTGGTGCGCCGGCTGTGTCCGCAGGCGCGCGTGCTGGCGCGGGCGCGCAACCGCCAGCACGCCTGGAAGCTGATGGACCTGGGCGCCGAACCCTTCCGCGAGGTGCTCGGCTCGAGCCTGGAGCTTGGCGAACGCGTACTCACCGAACTGGGCAGCACCGCGGCGGCGGCGCACCGCGTGGTCAAGCGCTTCCGCCAGCACGACGAGGACCTGCTGCGCCGGCAGTACCTGGTCTACGACGACGAGGCGGCGGTGATCCAGACCTCGCGCGAGGCACGCGCCGACCTGATGCACCTGTTCGAGGCCGACATCGAGACCGAGGCGCCGCCCGTACGTCCGGCGCCGAAATCGCCCGCCGGCGATGACGGCGCCGGCCCGCCCGCGCCGCAGGCCGATCCTGACCGGGCTGGTTGAGGCCGGTGCCGCCGGCATCGGACCGGCAATTGAAGCGATGAGCCGATTTGCCCGATGATCGCCAGTTCACGTCATCGGGGGAGACGCATGCGGTCGAGTCGAGTGCTGGCCGGGATGTCGCTGCTATGCCTGCTCGCCGGCTGCGGCGGGCGCTCGCCCCTCGTCGGGCCCTGGGCCGTGGACCTGCAGGCGACGGTGGAACAGGCACGGCGCGACGGCATCCCGGCGCAGTCGGCGCCGCAGATCCGCAGCGTCTACGCCGATGGGCGGATCGAGATCACCGACCAGGCCATCGTCAGCCGGGTCGCCGGCATGCCCGATGCGGTCTCGCGCAACTACCGCGTCCTGGACGAACGGGACGGCTGCTACCGCCTGGCCATCAACGGCACCGCCGGCACCCATGCCTATTGCCTGCGTGGCCGGCACCTGCTCGTGCACGATCCGGCCACGCCGCTGGTGGTGGTTTACCAGCGCGAGCAGGACTGAGCGCCGTGGGAGCGGCTTCAGCCGCGACGCGAGGTCCGGCAATTCGCGGCTGAAGCCGCTCCCACATGCCATCGCATGCATCACGCCATCTGCAGGGGAGCCCCTTTGTTAAGGGGCGCGCCGGGTCGGTCTGTTGGCACGCTTCTTCTTCGCGGCGCCCTTGACGGGTGCGGCTTTCTTCGCGGCTGGCCTGGCCCGGGAAGCCGGGGCGGCAGTCTTCTGCGGCCGTTCCTCGCCGGCGGCGCGACGCGGTGGCGGTCGGCGACCCGGCGTCAGCGCACGCCAGGAATGCCCGCCATTCATCGCCAGCAGTGCATCGGCCGCCGCCGGCCCGGCGCTGCCGGCAGCGTAGTTCGGGAAGTCGTGCGGCACCTCCTTCCAGGCATCGAGGATGGGCTGCACGATCCGCCAGGCGCCTTCCACCATCGCCGCATCCTGGAACAGGCCCGATTCGCCGTTCATGCAGTCGCGCAGAAGCTGCTCGTAACCAACCGTGTATTCCTTGGGGAACCAGTCGCGATAGCGGAAGTCCATGCGCACCGGCGCCAGCGCGACCTGCGGACCCGGGCGCTTGACGTCGAACTGCAGCGAGATGCCCTCGTCGGGCTGGATGTGCAGCACCAGCCAGTCCGGGCCGTAGCCGCCGACCTCGGTGCTGCGGAACGGTGCCAGCGGCGCGGGCTTGAAGCGGATCGCGATCTCGGTGGTGCGCTCGCGCAGGCGCTTGCCGGTGCGCAGGTAGAACGGCACGCCGGCCCAGCGCCAGGTGTCGACCTGCAGCTTCATCGCCACGTAGGTTTCGGTATTGGAATCCTCCGGCACCGTGTCTTCCTCGCGATAGCCCGGCACCGCGACGCGGTTGATCGCACCGGCCGCGTACTGCCCGCGCACCACGTCGCCGGGCTTGAGCGGACGCACCGCCTCGATCACCTCGGCACGACGCCGCTGCATCGCCTCGGTGGTGAACGCCGCCGGCGGCTCCATCGCGATCATCGCCAGCAGCTGGAACAGGTGGTTGGGCACCATGTCGCGCAGGCAGCCGGTGGGATCGTAGAAGCGCCCGCGACCTTCCACGCCGATGGTCTCGGCGGCGGTGATCTGCACGTGGTCGATGCGGTCGCGGTTCCACACCGGCTCGAACAGGCCGTTGGCGAAGCGGAACGCGAGGATGTTCTGCACGGTTTCCTTGCCGAGGAAGTGGTCGATGCGGAAGACCTGGTCCTCGGCGAGCACGCGCGCGACGATGTCGTTGAGGCGGCGGGCGCTGGGCACGTCGTGGCCGAACGGCTTCTCGACGATTACCCGCCGCCAGCCGCCACCCTCGCGCTGCTTCACCAGCCCGGCGGCACCGAGCTCAAGCAGGGCCGGTTCGAAGAAACGCGCGGCGGTGGCCAGGTAGAACAGCACGTTGCCCTCGGTGCCGTAGCGCGGATGCAGCTTCTCCAGCAGCGCGCCGAGGCGCTGGTAGGTGTCGCTGTCGGTGAAGTCGCCGCGCAGGTAATGCATGCGTTCGCGCAGCCAGTCCCAGGCGTGGGTATCGAAGCCGTCGGCCTGGAATTCGGCATCGCGCGCACCCAGCAGCTCGCGCATCTGCCGGCCGATGTTGGCGCGCCAGGCGCGCTCGCTGATGTCGCCGTGGTCGACGCCGATGATGGCGAAGCGGTCGCCCAGGCCACCGGAGCGGCGCAGGTTGTACAGCGCCGGCATGACGAGGCGGCGGGTGAGATCGCCGCGCGCGCCGAACACGACGATGATGCATGGCGGGGCGGGAGGAACGGCAACGGTCATCGCAGGCTCCGGTCGGGGGGGGCGCAGGGCGGCGCGACGTTCCGGCGCGCGGGCCCGATCACGTGCCGGCGCAAGGCCGGCCCCCCGATGGTCGCACACGCCGGCGTGCAGGCCGGACAAGGCCGCCGTTGGCGTGAGGGCAGCAGTGGCTGCACGCGGCGCAGCGGCAGCTCGACCAGGCGCGGCAATGGCGATGCAGACCACGCGCAGGCGACGCAGGGATGCGCCGAAACGCTGCTTCAGGCGGCGCAGATGGGCGCGCTCCATCACGCAGGTCGCCGCCGGCGAGCTGGTCGGCCGACAGCGGCGTGCCGGCGTTATCGGCCGGGCCGGCCGAATCGCTCTCCAGCCCGAAGACCTATTCCGGCGGTGGGACTGCGCAGCTGGTTGCGGCTGCACAGGAACAGGACGCGTGCCAGGAGCGGCGCCTAGCGGTTCTCGCGCAGGAAGCGCGCCATCGACGAGACCCCCGGCACCGCCGGCTCGAACTGGCCGGCGACATCGACGAAGCCGCGCATGATGGCGATCTCCCGCGGGGTGCGGTTGAGGCCGTCGCGCCGGTCCGGATCGGCACCGGCGCGCAGCAGGCGCTGCACCAGCGCCGGCAGCCCATGCAGCGCGGCCAGATGCAGCGGGCCGAAGCCGCGCGGGTCCTGCACGTCGAGCGACACGCCTTCGTCGAGCAGGCGCTCCACGCCGGCCAGCACGACCTGCTCGTCGCAGCGCGTGCCCGGCTCGGCGCGCGCGCCGAGCAGCAGCAGCAGCGGGCTGACCCGGCCGGCGGCCACGCGCTCCGGATCGGCGCCGGCCAGCAGCAGGGTGTCCAGCAGCGCCAGCAGGCGCGAGCGGTCACGCGCGGTGAAACCGTACAGCGCGGCGCAGTGCAGCGGCGCCAGGTCCTGGGCATCGCCGGCATGCACGTCGGCGCCGGCGGCCAGCAGGCGCGCGGCGATGTCCGGCAGGCCGAGCGCGCAGGCCAGCATCAGCACGGTGACCCCGCCAGGCAGGCGGTGCTCGATCTGCGCGCCGGCATCGAGCAGGGCGATCACGATATCGGTCTGGCGCATGCTCACCGCCGCCGACAGCGGGGTGGCGCCGCTGCTGGCGGCATGCTGCGCGTTGGCGCCGCGGCTCAGGCACAGGTCGACGACGGCGGCATGGCCACTGCCGGCGGCGCGCAGCAGCGCGGTGCAGCCCTGCGCGTCGACGGCGTCGACCGGCAGGCCGAGGTCGATCAGTCGGCGCACCGCATCGGCATCGCCGCGGGTGGCCGCGGCCGGCACATCGGCCGGTCGCAGCGCGCGGCGCGGCAGCGGCCACACGCGCCAGTCGAGCCAGTCGGCCAGGTCGCGCCGGCCGATCGACAGTGCCACGCCGAGCGGGGTCTGGCCGTCGGCGGCGCGGGCCTCGGGCGAGGCGCCCTGCATCACCAGCATCTTCAGCGAGGCTTCGCGGCCCAGCGCGGTGGCCAGGTGCAGCGCGGTCATGCCGTGGCTGTCGCGGGCCTCGCGATCGACGCCGCGCTCCAGCAGCGCCTGCTGCAGGCGCAGCCAACCCAGGCGCACGGCCAGGGCCAGTGGCGGATCGCCGGCACCGGGATGGGCGAACGGATCGGCGCCGCGCTCGAGCAGTTCCAGCGCGAACTGCTCCAGGCCGCGCGAAGCGCTGTCGTGCTGGACGCAGGCACTCAGGAAACGGGTCAGGCCACCACCGCCAGCCGGCGAAACGCCGTGGCGCAGCAGGACCTGCAGGGTCGGCAGCGCATCCAGGCCGCGCGAGAGCAGGGCAAACATCGGCACGTCGCCACAGGCGTCGCGCACTTCCGGATCGGCGCCGTGGCGCAGCAGCCAGTCGACCGCCTCGGCGTTCAGGGCCAGGTGCGGATCGTGCAGCAGCTCGCCGAGTTCGGCCGGCGCGCACAGCCGCGCCAGCGCGGCCAGGCCTTCGCCACGGCCGAGCTGCAGGCCTTCGCGCAGCAGCACCAGCGGCGGGCGGTCGAGCACCGGCGCAGGTTCGGCCGGATCGGCATCCGCACGGGTATCGATGACTGCCGCCGGCAGCGGGTACTCCGGATCCAGCAGGGCGACGATGCTCCAGCGCCCGGCCTCGGCGGCGAAGTCCACCGCGCGGCGTCCGTCGTGGCCGGCCTGGTCGGCGGGCAGGCCGAGGTCGAGCAGGCGCTGGACCAGCGCCGGCGAAGCCTGTTCGGCGAGCGTGGCCAGCAGCACGGCGTTGCGGCCATCGCCGTCGGCGGCGGTGAAATCGGCCTTGTGCTGCAGCAGCTGCTCGAGCACGGCGGCGCGACCGTGGCGGGCAGCCTCCAGGAACGGCGTGCGGCCGAGCAGGTCGCGGGCGTCGAGGTTGGCGCCGGCGGCCAGCAGGACCTCGGCGATCTCGGCGTGGCCAGCCTGGGCGGCTTCGTGCAGGGCGCTGCGGCGCTGGCGGTCGCGCGCGTCGATGCGCGCCTTGTGCTTGAGCAGCAGCTGCACGCCGGCCGGGTCGTCTTCCTCGGTGCCGGCCGCGGCCAGCAGGACCGGGCTGCCCTCGGCCGGTTCGGGCTTGGCGCCCCGCTCGAGCAGGAAGCGGGCCAGGCGCCAGTTGCCGGCACGGCAGGCCATCGCCAGCGGTGACAGGCCTTCGTGGTTGAGCGCGTCGATCTCGGCGGCGGCGTCGCGCAGCAGCGCGGCCACGCCCGGGTCGGAACTGCGCACGGCGTGGTGCAGCGGCGTATTGCCCTCGGCGTCGGCCACGCGCGGGTCGGCACCGTTGGCAAGCAGGGTCATCACCGCGTCCGGCCGCCCGTGCCAGCTGTCGCGGGTAGCTGCCAGCAGCGGGGTCATGCCGCGATGCGCCTGGTTGAGGTCGATGCGGCGGATGATCAGTTCGCGCAGCAACCGCAGATCGGGCAGCACGGCGGCCAGCACGGCCAGGCTGCGCTGGTCGCGCCAGGCCTCGGCCGGCATCGCATGCGGATCGGCGCCGGCTTCCAGCAGCTGCAGCGCGCGGTCTACCCTGCCACCACGCGCCGCTTCATACAGGGCGGGCACCCATTCCTCGCGCGGCAGGGACTCCAGCGGTGCCGGCTCGGCGACGACGAGCAGGTCGCTCGCCAGCGGGGCACGCGCGAGCTGGCCGGCGACCGGCATGCGCTGCAGCAGCAGATGCAGCCCCGGCGCGGCGATTGCCGCCAGCACCGCCACACTCCAGCGCGCGGTGGGCGACAGCAGCCCCGGCCAGGCCAGGACCAGCCCGGCGGCGCAGACCAGCAGCGCCGCCCCGGCCACGACCAGGCCGTGCCAGGCGTGCAGGTCGCGCGAACCCAGGTGGTGCCAGCCGGCGCGCAGGGAGCCGCCTTCGCGCTCCAGCTCCTGCCACAGCGGCCAGGTGCGCCACAGACCGAGCAGGCTGGCGGCCACGGCGATGCTCAGGACCAGGGTCGCCGCCAGGCTGCCGCTGTCGCGCAGCGCCGCCAGCGGCCAGGAGACCAGCAGCGCCAGCAGCGCGCCGCCACCGGCCCACAACGCCAGCAGCGGCAGGGCTGCCCGGCCGGCATCGCGCCAGCTCGCCGGCAGCATGCGACGGCCGCGCATCCAGGACACGCCAAGCGCGAACGCCGGTTGCGCGGCCAGGACCGCCAGCGCGGCCACCAGCCCGCCGACGCCGGCGAGCAGCGACAGCAGCGCACCTGCGCCGAATGCGATCGGCAGCAGCCGCGAACGGGGCGGCGCCTCACGCATCGACGCGCTCCACGTTCGACACCCCGGGCAGCCCCGGCGGCATCTGCAGGTAAAAGCCGCGCGCGGCAAGCTGCTCGCGGACCTGGGCCGCGTCGGCCAGGGCCAGGCGGCGTTCGGGAGTCAACGCGACCTCCAGCACGAACGCCAGCGGACCCAGCTGCGCGAGCAGCGGAGCCGGCAGGCTGTCGAAGGCATCCCGGGTGGCGAGGTAGACGTAGGTGTCCTGTTTGCGTTGGCTTTTGTAGACGTAGGCTTGCATGCGCGCGGGCGGGGGTGACGCCCAGCGGAATACTGGGGAGTGCCCGGAATTGTGTCGGAAAGCCGGCATTGGCGAAAGCTTGGCCAGCCACCCGGGAGATCGCGTCGCCGTTTAGGTTCATCAAGCGACGGCGACCGCGGCCCCCACCGGGGCCGCTTATACTCGCGCCACTTTTCATGCAGTCCCCGGAATCGAGCTTGAAGCCAGCGCAGCCTTCGCCCCGCATGGCACCGATCGCCATTGCCGCATTCACCGCCACCACGGCCGTGGGCGCCGGCCTCGTGCCGCTGCAGCGGGCACTGCGTGAACAGCGCAGCGGCCTGCGTCGCAACGACTTCGGACCGGCCCCGCTGGACTGCTGGATCGGTCGCGTCGAAGGCCTGGAAGCACTGCCACTGCCGGCGCCGCTGGCGGAATGGGACTCTCGCAACCACCGCCTGGCCTGGCTCGCGCTGCAGCAGGATGGCCTGCCCGAAGCGATCGCCGCGGCGATCGACCGTCATGGTGCCGAGCGCGTCGCCATCGTGCTCGGCACCTCGACCTCGAGCATCGGGGCCACCGAAGAGGCCTACACCCGACTGGAACACGACGCCGACGGCGGCGAACGTTTTCCCGATGACCTCGCCCGCCCGCGAGTGCACACGCCGCACGCGCTGGGCATGTTCGTGCAGGCCGCCACCGGCCTGCGGGGGCCCTGCGTGACCGTGGCCACGGCCTGTTCGTCCAGCGCCAAGGTGTTCGCGCAGGCCACCCGGCTGCTGCGCGCCGGGCTGGCCGATGCGGTGCTGGTGGGCGGCGTGGACACACTCTGCGGCAGCGTGTTGTCCGGCTTCCATTCGCTGCAGCTGGTCGCCAGCGCGCCCTGCCAGCCGTTCGACGCGCGCCGGATCGGCCTGTCGCTGGGCGAAGCCGGCGGCTATGCGCTGCTCGAACGCGATGCCACCGCGCCACTGGCCTGGCTGGCCGGTTATGGCGAATCCAGCGACGCCCACCACATGTCCGCGCCCCACCCGCAGGGCCTGGGCGCCCGGTTGGCCATGGGCCAGGCGCTGCAGCGTGGCGGCGTCCAGGCCAGCCAGGTCGGCTACCTGAACCTGCACGGCACCGCCACGCCGGCCAACGACAGCGTCGAGGCGGCCGCGGTCGCCGAGCTGTTCCCGCCCAGCCTGCATGCCAGCAGCACCAAGGGCTGGACCGGCCACACGCTGGGCGCGGCCGGCATCGTCGAATCGGTGATCAGCCTGCTGGCGCTGCGCGAGGGCCTGCTGCCCGGCACGCTCAACAGCAGCGAGCCGGACCCGGCGTGCGGGCCGCAGATCCGCTTCGCGCCGGACCAGCGCCGCATCGACTACGCGATGAACAACTCCTTCGGCTTCGGGGGCAACAACTGCACGTTGTTGTTCGCCCGCGCATGAGCCTGCATGCATGCATCGAGGGCATCGGCTTCTGGGCGCCGGGCCTGCCCGACTGGAGCCACGCGCGGGCACATGCCCGCGGCGAAACACCGCTGGTTGACACGCCGCCACGCCCGGCGCCCCGCTTGCTGGCGCCGAACGAGCGCCGCCGGGCGCCGGACAGCGTCGCGGTCGCGCTCGAGGTCGCGCTGGCCGCCTGCGAGGCCGCCGGCCGCGATCCGGCGACGCTGCCATCGGTATTCGCCTCCACCCACGGCGACCTGGCGATCACCGACTACATGTGCCGCACGCTGGCCAGCGAGCCGCAGTCGATGTCGCCGACGCGCTTCCACAATTCGGTGCACAACGCCGCTGCCGGCTACTGGACGATCGGTGCCGGCGCGGTGGCGCCGGCCACGGCGATCAGCGCCTACCGCGCCAGCTTCGCGCTTGGCCTGGTCGAGGCGCTGGCGCAGCTGGCCGATGGCGCCGAGGCCGTGCTGCTGGTCGGCTACGACGCCGGTGGCGGCGGCGCGCTGGGCGAGATGGCGCAGAGCCGCGGGCTGCTCGGCGCGGCGATGCTGCTCTCTCGCGAGGGGCCCGGCCCTTCGCTGCGGGCGCACTGGCGCGACGGCGACGCGCCGTTGGCCGGCGCCGGCGTGCTGGCGCGCCATGCCGCCGACAACATCATGGCCTCGATGCTGCCGCTGTTCGACACGCTCGCCGACGGTGGGCCCAGCGCCCGCCTGCACGCCGGGCCCGGCCAGCACCTCGCCCTGGAGCTGTCGTGATTCCCGCGCCCGCCGGTGCCGCCGACGTGGCCGTGGTGATCCCCGCGCTCAACGAGGCGCGCAGTATCCGCGCCGTGGTGCGCGATGCGCTGGCGCAGTGCGCGCGGGTGATCGTGGTGGATGACGGCTCAGATGACGACACGGTGGCCGAACTCGCCGGCCTGCCGGTCACCCTGTTGAGGCACCCTCGCCGGCTCGGCAAGGGTGCCGCCCTGCGCAGCGGTTTCGCCGAAGCCCTGCGCCAGGGCTGCCGCGGCGTGCTGACCATGGATGGCGACGGCCAGCATGCCGCCGCCGACCTGCCGCAGCTGCTGGCCGCCGCGGCGGCCCATCCGGACTGCATCGTCATTGGCGCACGCCTGCAGCGCCGCGCGCAGCAGCCCTGGCCGCGCCGGCTCGCCAACGAGTTCGGCGACTGGGGCATTGCCTGGGCCTGCGGCTACCGCATCGCCGACACGCAGAGCGGGCAGCGCTATTACCCCGCTGCGGTGTGCCGCCTGCCCGACGTGCCGGGCGATGACTTCGTGTTCGAAGCCCAGCTGCTGATCTCGGCCGCGCGCGAACTGGGTTTCGGCGTGGTCTCGGTGCCGATCGAGTCGCGCTACCAGGGTGAAGCCGGGCAGGCGCTGCGCCGCAGCCATTTCCGTCCGCTGCGCGACCTGTACCGGATCACCCGCCACGTGGTGGCGCAGGTCATCGCCCGCGGCCGCGTCGTGCAGGCCTACCGGCGTTGCCGCGCCAACGCGCCGCGCATCCACGATCCCCGCGCCGGGCTGGCGGCCCGCCAGTCGCGCTGAACCGGCTCAGGCCATCGCGCCGTTGACGCCGATGACCTGGCCGCTGACGTAGCTGGCCGCTTCCGAACACAGGAACCCGACCAGCGCGGCGACTTCCTCCGGCCGACCGGCACGCCCGGCCGGGACGCTCTGCCGGATCAGTTCGGGGGGAAACGCGCCGGCCGCCATCGCGCCTTCGATCACGCCCGGCGCCACCACGTTGACGGTGATGCCGCGGCTGGCCATCTCGCGCGCCAGCGAACGCGAGGCGCCGTGCAAGCCGGCCTTGGCGGCGGCGTAGTTGGCCTGGCCGCGGTTGCCGAGCACCGCGGCGACGCTGGAGATGCTGACCACCCGGCCCCAGCGCGTGCGCGCCATCGGCAGCAGCAGCGGCTGGGTGACATGGAAGAAGCCGTGCAGCGAGACGTCGATGACGCGCCGCCACTGTGCCTCGTCCATGCCGGCCATCGGGGCATCGTCGTGGATGCCGGCGTTGTTGACCACGACCTGGATCGGGCCGTCCTCCAGCAGCGCCCGCAACGCTGCGCCACTGGCGGCGCCATCGGCGACATCGAAGGCGACCGCCTGCGCCGAGCCGCCACCCGCCACGATTGCGGCCACGACCTCATCGGCGCGCTGCCGGTTGCCGTTGGCGTGGACGATGACGTGCAGGCCGTCGGTGGCCAGCTGGCGGCAGATCGCGCCGCCGAGATCGCCGCTGCCGCCGGTGACCAGGGCGCGGCGGTGGGAAGCAACGGGAGCAGCGGTCATCGGGGTTCCTCGCCGGAAGCTTGCAGGATGACGGCCGCCCGGCCCTCGGCCAGGCAGTGGTCGCCATGGGTGATGCGGAACGAATACTGCTGGCTGTCGCCGTCCCGGGCCAGGCAGCGTGCCTGGCAGCGCAGTTCGCCGTCGAGGTCGTCGATGCGGGCGCGATGCAGTTCGACGCCGCGCAGCGACACCAGCATGCCCGCGCGCACCGGCTCGCCGCGGGCGCGGCCAAGCAGGCCGCCATGCACGGCCATCGCCTGGGCGCCGTATTCGCACAGGTGCACCGCCGCCAGCCGCCCGCCGCTGCGCAGCGGATGCTCCGGATCGCGATGATTGCGCGCCACCAGCTCGATGCCGTCGTCGTCCCAGCCGGGCACCTCGTCCCACAGGCACATCGCGCCGGCATGCGGCACCAGCGCCAGCAGTTCCTCACGCCGCAGCATATTCACCTCCACCGGGATGGCGCGAGACCAGCAGCGCCAGCACGAAGTTGCACACCACGCCGAGCGCCACCGTGGCGCCGATCGCGCGCAGGACCGGAATCGACGACAGCGCCAGCAGCGCAAACACCAGCACGGTCATGACGCTGCACACGATCAGCCCGTGCAGCGTGCGCAGCTGGTCCTCCCGGCCTTCGCCGGCGTGCTCGAAGAACAGCCCGTAGTCCAGGCCGAGGCCGGCGCCGAGGATCAGGCCGATGAGGTGGAACAGGTTCAGCTCCACCCCCGACAGGCGCAGCGCCGCGACCACCAGCAGCGTGGTCAGCGCCATCGGCAGCAGCACGCGCAGCATGCGTCGCGGCGAGCGCAGCGCCAGGCCCACCGTGGCCACCAGCAGCAGCCCGGCCACGGCCAGCGCCCACAGCAGGCGCGCGCGGTAGGCGGCGACCAGCGACTCGGATGCCTGTTTCAGGTCCATCAGCTCGGCCCCCTGTGCGCGCGCGGCCGTGGCGAAGGCGGCCGGGTCGCGCAGGCCGCTCAGCGATACCAGCGCAGTGGCGTGGTCGCCGGATTCCAGCAGCAGGCCCTGCAGCGGCGTTGCCAGCGGGCTGCCGGCCAGGTCGCGTGGTTGCAGCGGGGCGGCGGTGCGCGCGGTTTCCACGTCGGCCAGGAATGGCTCGAAGGCATCGGCGCGGAACGGGGAATCGACCAGCGCCGCCTGCAGGTCGGCGCGCAGTCGCGCCGGCTCCGGCAGCGCCTGCTGGCGGGCGCGCTGCACCTGCGCGCTCGGCAGGTAGCGCGGGGCCATGTCGTAGCGCTGCAGGCCGCCGGCGGCCACTTCGGCATGCAGCCAGCCGCGTAGGGCCTCGGCGCGCTGGAGGGCCTGTTCGACGTCGCTGGCACGCACGGTCAGCACGTAGCGCACGTCAGGTGCACCGAGCTCGTTGCCCAGCTGGGCGTTGCGCTCCAGGTCGGCCGGGTCCACCGGGGTCAGCCGCGACAGGTCGTTCTGCCACACCGCGCCGGGCGCCCACCAGGCGGCCACCAGCGCGACCAGCGCCAGCCAGGCCAGCGACATGCGTGGCCGCGGCAGCCGCGCGATCGCGCGCCAGAGCCGGTCCAGCGCCGCCGAGTCGGCGAAATCGCGCGTGGCCGGATCGACCAGCGCCGGCAGCAGGTAGCGGGTGGCCAGCGCGGCGGTCGCCAGCGCGGTGATGGTGAACACCGCCAGCTGCCTGAGCCCGTCGACGCCGGAGAACAGGAAGGTGAGGTAGGCGATGCAGGTCGAGGCCACGCCGGTGCCCAGCGTCGGCCACAGCGCGCGCACGTTGCGCCAGGCGTCGACGCCGGGACGCTGGTGGCTGAGGAAATGGATCGGGTAGTCCTGCACCACGCCGATGAGGGTGAAACCGAATGCCAGGGTGATGCCGTGGACGCCATCGAACAGCGCCACCACCGCCACCACGCCGGCCAGCCCCGCGGTGCCCAGCGGCAGGAAGCCGAGGATCGGGGCCTTCCAGCTGCGGTAGGCCAGCAGCAGCAGGATCACCATGCCCACCGTGTCGATGGTGCCGATGGTGCCGGCTTCGCGGGCCGTGCGCGCGCCGATCTTCACCGCAAACGCGCCCGGCCCGCTGGTTTCGATGCGGCTGCCGGAGCCGGCCGACACGGCGTCGAACGCGCGGCCGATCGTGGCCAGCGCCGCTTCCTGGGCGGTCGGGTCGAAGCCGGCCGCGCGGGTCTGCACCAGCAGCAGCGCTTCGGCGCCGGCGCGGTCGAACCACACCCCGTCGATGCGCTGCGGCGCGCTGGCCGGCTGCAGCGATTCGGCCACCCGCAGCAGCTGCAGCGTCGGGTCGGCAGGCAGCAGGGGTTCCAGCAGCGCACCTGCCGGCGAGCCGAGGTCCTGCACGCGTTGCTGCAGCGCCTCGCGCAGCGCCGGCGCATCCAGTGCGGGAGCGCTGTCGCCCAGCAGGTAGCGATACGGTCGCAGGCGCTCGGGAATCGCCTCCAGGCCGGCCTGCTCGCCATTGGCGACGAGCACGAAGGCATCGTCGGTGGCCAGCTGCGCACGCAGGGCGCGCGACTGTTCGGCCAGCACCTGCGGGGTGGCGCCCGACAGGGCGACCATCAGCAGCCGCGAGCCCGGGCCCTCGCCCAGTTCCTCGAGCAGCAGCTTCTGCGCCGGCGTGCGCGCTTCGGGCATGAACCGGCGCAGGTCGCCGCTGACCTGCAGCCGGTCGGCGGCAACCCAGCCGGCCACGCCCAGCACGACCAGCCAGGCCAGCATCGCCAGCCGCCGCCAGTGCACGGCGCTCAGGCCAGGCATGCCCGCTCCCCGGCAACCGGCGTCATGGCGCCGTGCTCCGCTCGCAGGCCGTCACCACTGCGGCGCCCTGTTCGACCGCCTGCGCTGCCGCGCCCAGCACGGTGCGCTGCAGGTCCCCGCGCACCGGCTCGGTGACGATGCAGCGCAGGTCGCCGTCATCGCCGTACAGGTGGATCGCCCGCACCCGCCTGAGCAGGGCTGCATCGCGCGGCTGCAGGCGCAGCTGCCAGTGGCGGGCGCTGCCTTCGGTGGTTACCTCGTACTGGCGCTGCAGCGCCTGCGCATCGCCGTCGAGCAGCGCGCCGAAGCTGGACTGGATGCCCGCCAGCTCCGGCACGCGGTCGAGCGCGTAGCGCTGTTCCGGCTTGCCTTCGCGCGCGATCACCGCCTGGCCGTGGGCAATGGTGGTGGTTTCGCGGTAGGGGCTGCGCACCTCGCGCACCAGGGTGTCGGCGTCGGGGCGGCGGTACTCGCCGGCGATCTGCAGCGGCTGCTTGAGCAGCGCCGAGCCGCGGATCTCCACGAACGCGGTCGCGCTCGGCGCCGGCCGGGCCAGCGCATGCAGCACGGTGGCCGGATCCGGGCCCTCAGCCGCCGCGCACGGCATCGCGACGACGCAGGCCAGCATCGCCCAGGACCGCAGGGTGCGCGCCTTCTTGCCAGAAATCATAGAAATTGAACCAGTTGGTGGGAGCATCGAGGGTGTGCCGCTGCAGGTGCGCGGCATAGTCCGAGACCAGCTCGCGCAGCGCACCGGCGCGATCCACGCGCGGTACGTCCACGCTGTCGCGGAACGATTCGAAGACCAGCTCGTAGCGATTGCCGCCGCGATGCAGCCCGTAGGCCAGCACGACCGGGACGCGCAGCGCGGCGGCGATCAGCCAGGGCGTGGTCGGGAACGGCGCAGGCGCGCCGAGGAAGTCCACCGGCAGCGCGGGTTCGCCCGGCTGCGCGCGGTCGACCAGCATCGCCACCATCGCGCCCTCCTCGGCCGCCTGCTTGATCTGCAGCGCGACGTGGTGGCCATCGGCACCGGCGTCGATGATGCCGGCCGCCAGGGCGGGGTCGAGGGCGTCCAGGACCTCGCCGATCGCCGCGTTGTGGCGCTTGTCCAGTACCACCCGCAGCGCCAGGTCGCCACGCATCCGCTTGAGCACGCGCAGCGCGTCGAAGCTGCCCAGGTGCGAACCGAACAGCAGCACCCCGCGCTCGCGGGCCAGCGCATCGAGCAGGTGTTCCAGGCCGGTGACGCGGATGTCGAACAGGTCCATGCGCCCGCCGAGCAGGTAGACGCGATCGAGGATCGTGGCGGCGAAGCCATGCACGTGGCGCGCGACCTGGAGCAGGTTCGCGCGCCGGCCGCCCAGCCGCGACAGGAAGGCGCGCGAAGCGCGGCGCTCGGGACCACGCACCAGCAGGAAGTAGGCGGTGATCGGATACAGCAGCAGGCGCGTGCAGCGCCGCCCGAACACGCGGGCGATGCCGGCGATCAGCCGGATCGCGAAGCGGCCACCGCCTTCGGGGCGTTGCTTCCAGTCCGCCGCGTTCATGGCGCCGGCCCGGCCGCGGCCTGCACCACCCCGCTGGCGATCGTGCGGCCTGCGGATTCGACCCGGAACCGCCACGCTGCCTCCCCCGGCCCGCCCTCGAGCACGATCTCGGCAACCTGCCCCGGCAGCAGTGGCTGCACGAACTTCACCTGCGGCAGGCGCAGCGCCGCCGGCTCGATGCCGCGTTGCGCCAATGCCTGCAGCACCGCATCGAGCACGACCACGCCGGGCACGACCGGCCGACCCGGGAAATGGCCCGGCAGGCAGGGATGGTCGGCGGGGATGCTGAACTGCATGGAGAGGATCGGGAATCTTGCGACGGCGCAGGATAGCGGAGGGTCGCGCAGCGTGCGCTCAGCGCAGCAGGTCGCGCCAGAACGCCGGGCCCAGCCCGGCCAGCTGGCGTACGAAATCACCGACGTGCCGGTAGGGCTGCTGCGGGAAGCGACGCTGCCGGTAGCCGTATTCGAGCAGGCAGAAAGCCCCCACCAGGCCCCAGCACGCCAGGTTGCTCAACCACGACCATTGCGCATGGCTGATCGCCAGCCGGGCCGGGCTGCCGAGCACGGCCAACGCATGCGGCGAGGCACACAGCGCCAGGGCGAGGTTGAGCAACGTCAAGGTCGCCAGCAGCAGCGCCCAGGCCAGGGTCAACCCGCGGCCGTAGCGCGAGAGCGCATCGGTCATCGGCAAGCCCGCACGCGCGTGCAGGGCGGCGACGATCCGGGTCACCAGGGGCACGCGACCGGGCAGCAGCGTGCGCGCGAATCCCCACGCGACCAGCAGCGTGAAAGCGATCGGCAGCACCAGCAGCAGGATCCACACATGCGCCGATCCCGCCAGCACGTACAGCGCCACGCCACTGCCGGCCAGCGTCAGCCAGGCCCACGGGCGCAGGCGCAGCAGCGGGTCGAGCAGGGTCAGCAGCAGCAGGCTGCCCAGCGCCAGCGCCGACCAGCGCCCGTCCTCGCGCACGCTCGCCAGGTGCGCCAGCAGCGGATAGGCCAGCAGCAGCGCCAGGCGCGCGGCGATGCCGGCACGGCTGTCCAGGGGATCGGCCAAGGCGTGCTCAGCCGGCGCGATGGGACTGGATGTGCGCCGACAGCGCGCGCAGCGAGGCGAAAGCCTGGCGGTCGGCGTCGTCGCCGGACTTCAGCTGCACGCCGTACTTGCGGCCGATGGCCAGCGCCAGTTCCAGCGCGTCGATCGAATCCAGGCCCAGGCCTTCGTTGAACAGCGGCGCCTCCGGGTCGATGCTGTCGGGCGAGACGCCCTCCAGGTTCAGGCTTTCGACCAGCAGCCCGGCCAGCTCGCGCTCGGCCTCGGTGTGTTGCGACGACATTGCAGGTTCCGTACTTGCGTAAAGGCGGCAACGATCCGGGATTGGCCGGCGCGGCGCAAGTCGCCCGCCATGCGCCGCGCGGCCGGCCCGCGGGCCGGCGCGAGCGGGCGGCCCGACCTGCTGGGCTATCATGCAAGGTCTGTATCTTCCGCAAGACGGCTGCATGAAGTCCCACTTCCTTCGTTTCCGCTCCCTCCGCGCAGGCCGGGCATGGCGCTGAACGCGGTCAGCCTGCCCGCCCCGGCGCTGGGCGTGGACTATCTCGAACCGGCCCGCCTGGACGCGGCGCTCGCCGACCCGCAGGTGCTGGCCGTGCTGGCCTTCGGCGCCGGCGCGCGCAACGACGGCGGCGGCGACCCGCGCCTGTACCGCGTGGGCCTGCAGCCGGCGGGGGCAGCGATGCTGGAGGTCTGGCGTGGCCACGGGCCGGTCCGGCACGGCCGCGATGGCGATGTCGCCTGGTCCAGCGACGGCGAGCTGGCCTTCGGTGCGCTGGAGGTGGACGAGGCCGCCCATGGCGGCATCGAATCCGCTGGCGAATACGCCTACCGTCGCCTCGGGCAGTTCCTGGCCGGCCACGCCCAGCCGCACCTGTTGCGGATCTGGAACTACTTCGACGCCATCACCGAGGGCGATGGCGACGATGAGCGCTACCGGCGCTTCTGCGTCGGCCGCGCGCGCGGGCTGGGCACGATCGACACCACCATGCTGCCGGCCGCAACCGCGATCGGCCGCGTCGACGGCGTTCGCCGCCTGCAGCTTTACTGGCTGTCCGCGCGCGCACCCGGCACGCCGCTGGAGAATCCGCGCCAGGTCAGCGCCTACCACTACCCGCGCCAGTACGGTCCGCAATCGCCGAGTTTCGCGCGCGCCATGCTGCCGCCAGCGGGTGCGCGCATGCCGTTGATGCTGTCGGGCACGGCCAGCGTGGTGGGGCATGAAACCCTGCACGCCGGCCAGCCGCTGGCCCAGCTCGAGGAAACCTTCGCCAACTTCGGCGCCCTCGTCGGCGCGGCCCGCCAGCGGCAGCCGGCAGTGCCGGCCGAATTCGACGCGCACAGCCGCCTGAAGGTCTATGTCGGGCGCGCCGAGGACGTGGCCGGGGTGGCCGGCGCGCTGGATCGCCACCTGCCGGCCGCGGTGCCACGCCTGCTGCTGCACGCCGCGGTCTGTCGGCGCGACCTGTCGATCGAGATCGACGGCTGGCACGGCGGCTGAGCCGCACCGCTCGACACGCTCCCGTCCCTCGTCCTTCGCGGGCGGTGGCCGCCGCCAGGCGTCCCGGCGGCGGCTAGTCCTGCAGCAGGCGCAGCATGCCCGCGCGGGGCAGCTTGCCGGTTTCCGCGCGCGGCAGCGCGTCGACGAAACGGATCCGGCGCGGCAGGAAGACCGGATCCACGGCCTGGCGCAGCGCGGCCAGCAGGCGCGGCTCGTCCAGCCCCGGCGCCACCACCAGCGCGGCGATCCGCCGGATCCCCGCCTCGTCGGCGTCCAGCTGCAGGACCAGGCCATCGTGGACGCCGGGCACGGCGAGCAGGCGCCGGGTCAGGTCGGCCAGCGAGGCCCGCTTGCCGGCGATTTCCAGCAGGTCGGCCTGGCGCCCGCGCAGGAGGAAGCGGTTGCCCGGCGCGAGCTCGACCAGGTCGGCCAGCAGGATCGGCGCCTGCAGATGCGGTGCCTGCACCTGGGTGCCGTCCGGCCGGGGCGACAACACCACCCCCGGCAGCAATGTCCAGGCCTCATCCAGCGCGGTGCGGCGGCTGGCAAAGACGCAGGTCTCGGTGGACCCGAACACCTCGCGCATCTCGCCGCCGAAGCAGGCCTCGGCCGCGCGCGCCACTTCGGCCGACAGGGGCGCGGTGGCCGACACCAGCCCCGCCACCGGCGGCATCGCCACGCCGGCATCGACCAGCGCGCGCAGGTGCACCGGCGTGGTCACCAGCAACCGCGGTGCCGGCAGGGCAGCCAGGGACTGCGCCACGTCCTGGGGAAACAGCGGGCGGCCGTCGTCGATCGCCACCCCACCCAGCAGCGGCAGGATCACCGACATCTCCATGCCGTACATATGCTGCGAGGGCACGGTAGCCAGCACGCTGGCCGGCGCCGCCGGATCCCACAGACCGTCCAGGGCCTGCAGGTTCTGCCGGCAGCCGATGCGGAAGGCTTCCCAGGTCTTCGGATACGGCTTGGGCCGGCCGGTGCTGCCGGAGGTGTAGCCGATGACGGCGACGTCGCCGGCAGGCACCCACGGCCGCGGCCCATCCTGGCGCGCCAGCGGCTGCGGCAGCGGCCAGTAGCCCGGTACGCCCGGCTGCGTGGCGGCATCGCCGAGCGCGTAGGCCTGCTCGTGCAGGGCCAGGGTCTCGATGACGATTTCCGGCGCCCGCGACGGCGGCAGGAGCGTGGTCTGCCCGCGCAGCGCCACCGCGCACAGGGCGACCAGGAACAGATAGCGGTCCTCGCACAGGTTGACCGCGTGGCGGCCTTCCGGAAGGCCGGCCGCCAGCGCGCGGACCTCGGCATGGAACTGGCCCAGGGTGACCGGGTGCCCGCGGCGATAGGCCAGGACGCGCTCGTCCGGCCCCTCGCCCAGGGTCAGGCGGTCGGCGAGGAGATCGGGCAATGCGGACATGCGGCGGCGAGGGTCGGTGACGGGGACCCGCGATTCTGGCCCATCGGCGCGGCCGCGTCTGCTGCCCGGACCCGCCGCCGCCCCCATGACCTGTGGCCCAGCCCCGGCGGGACGGCCGCTGGTAGGCTTGCACCCTCTTTGTCCCTGCCTGCTTCTCCATGCCCAAGCTGCTTCCGCTGTCCCTGTTGCTGCTGGCCGCCAGCGCCAGCGCCCAGACCGCCCCCGCCCCGCTCACCATCGAACAGGCCATGGCCGATCCGGACTGGATCGGTGCCGGCGTGGACAGTGCCTGGTGGCAATGGGACGGCCAGCAGGTCCAGTACCTGCTCAAGCGCGACGGCAGCCCGGTGCGCGACACCTTCCGCCAGCGCATCGACGGCAGCGCGGCCGCACGCGTCGGCGACAACGAGCGCGCCGGCCTGGACGCGGCGAACCCGGCCTACGACGCCCGGCGCCAGCGCATGGCCTTCGCCCGCAATGGCGACATCTTCGTGCGCGACCTGCGCAGCGGCGCGCTGACCCAGCTGACCCGCAGCAACGAGACCGAGTCGCGGCCGCAGTTCGCCAGCGACGGCGGGGTGATCTGGCGCGCCGGCAACGACTGGTACCACTGGGCACCGGGCGGCGGTACCAGCCAGGTCGCGGTGGTGAAGGCCGCGCGCGATCCCAACGCCGCGCCCAAGCCGGACGTCCTGCGCGAGCAGCAGCTGGCCAGCCTGGCCACGCTGCGCCGCGACCGCGAGCAGCGCGAGACGCTGCGCAGCCAGGAGGAAGCCTGGCGCAAGGCCGACCCGACCCGCGCCAGCGGCCCGGTCTACCTTGGCGATGACGTGGAGATCGTCGACAGCGCACTGTCGCCGGACGGTCGCCACCTGCTGGTGGTGACCCAGGCCAAGGGTGCCGACGAGGGCCAGGCCGGCAAGATGCCCAAGTACGTCACCGAGTCCGGCTACGAGGAATTCCAGGAAGTGCGTACCCGCGTCGGCCGCAATGCGCCGGTGCCGCACCGGCTGTGGCTGGTCGATGCAGTGGCCGGCAGCGCGCGCGAGGTCAAGTTCGACGCCCTGCCGGGGATCGCCACCGATCCACTGGCCGGCCTGCGCAGGGCCGCCAAGCTCGATCCGCTGAAGGGCAATCGCGCCGTGCGCATCGAGAGCGACGGCGACGGCAGCGGCCCGGCGGTCCACTGGAGCGACGATGGCAGCAACGTGGCGGTGGAGATCCGCGCGGTCGACAACAAGGATCGCTGGATCGCCAGCGTGGACCTGGACAAGGCCCAGCTGCTGCCGCGCCACCGCCTGACCGACGAGGCCTGGATCAACTGGAACTTCAACGACTTCGGCTGGCTGCCGGACAACCGCACGCTGTGGCTGCTGTCCGAGGAGTCGGGCTACTCGCACCTGTACACGGTCGCCGAGGGCGGCAAGCCGCGCCAGCGCACCCACGGCAAGTGGGAGGTGTCCGCGCCGGTGCCGAGCGCCGACGGCAATGGCTTCTTCTTCGTCTGCAACCAGAAGTGGCCGGGCGACTACGAGGTCTGCAAGCTCGACCTGGCCAGCGACAAGGTCAGCGAGGTCACCGCGCTCGACGGCGTGGAGGACTTCAGCCTGTCCCCGCGCGGCGACCAGCTGCTGGTCCGCTATTCCGGCGCCTACCTGCCGCCGCAGGTGGCAGTGGTGCCGGCCAGCGGCGGCCAGGCCCGCGTGCTCACCGACACCCGCACCGCCGCCTTCAAGGCGCGCGACTGGGTGCAGCCGCAGTACGTGCAGGTCCCGTCCAAGCACGGCGCCGGCACGATCTGGGGCAAGTACTACGGCCCGGCCAACCCGGAGCCGGGCAAGCAGTACCCGATCGTGATGTTCGTCCACGGCGCCGGCTACCTGCAGAACGCCTCCGAGCGCTACACGCCCTACTTCCGCGAGCAGATGTTCCACAACCTGCTGGTGCAGAAGGGCTATATCGTCCTGGACCTGGATTACCGCGCCTCGGAGGGCTACGGCCGCGACTGGCGCACGGCGATCTACCGCAACATGGGCCACCCGGAGCTGGAGGATTACCTGGACGGCCTGGACTGGCTGGTCGCCAACAAGCAGGGTGACCGCGCCCGCGCCGGCATCTATGGCGGCTCCTACGGCGGCTTCATGACCTACATGGCGCTGTTCCGCGCACCGGGCACGTTCAAGGCCGGCGCGGCGCTGCGTCCGGTCGGCGACTGGATGCAGTACAACCACGAGTACACCGCCAACATCCTCAATACGCCCGAGCTCGATCCGGAGGCGTACAAGGTGTCCTCGCCGATCAACTTCGCCGAGGGGCTGCAGGACCACCTGCTGATCGCCCACGGCATGATCGACGACAACGTGTTCTTCAAGGACTCGGTGGACATGACCCAGAAGCTGATCGAGCTGCACAAGGACAACTGGCAGATCGCGCCGTTCCCGCTGGAACGCCACGGCTTCACCCGCGCCGACTCCTGGCTGGACGAGTACAAGCGCATCCTCAACCTGTTCGAGGAACAGGTGAAGTAAGCTCGCCGCCAACGCGCCGCTTACCGTGCAACGCCGGCCCCGTGCCGGCGTTGTGCTTTTTCCCTCCCGCCCAGGCCTGCCGATGCATTCCCCCGCCCCGCCCCGCAGCAGCTTCGTTTCCGTGATGGCCTGGCTGACCCTGGCCCTGGCCGCGCTCGGCGTGGCCGGCAACGCGCTGCAGGCGCTGCTGGTGCTGGCGTTCCCGCAGGCGGCCGACCTGGGAGCGCTGCTGCCGCCCGGCACGCCGCTGCCGCCGGCGCTGGACTGGCTGGGCCGGCACGCGCTGGCGCTGTCGCTGTGGAGCGCGGCCGGTTCGCTGCTGCTGGGCTGGATCAGCTGGCAGCTGCTGCAGCGCCGCGAATGGGCACGGCTGGCCTTCATCGCCCTGCTGCTGCTGGCCGCGCTGGCGAACTTCGCCTGCATCCCGCTGGCCAACGGCGCCATGACGCTCGCCCTGCCCGGCGCCAATGGCGCTTCCACCGAGGAGCTCACGCAGCTGCGCGAGTCGATGGCACCGATGCTCGCCGCGCTTCGCGCGATGCTGTGGATCGGAGCGCTGGCCATCGCCGTGCTGCACGGCTGGATCGCCTGGCGCCTGTGCCGGCCGGAGATCCGCGCGGAGTTCAGCTGAGTTCGAAGTCATGGGCACTGCCCGGCGGCATCGGAAGCGTTCACCTTGTGGGAGCGGCTTCAGCCGCGACGCGCATTCCGGCAGTCGCGGCTGAAGCCGCTCCCACAATGGGCCCGCAGCCGCCGCGCCCCGAACCCCTGCAGCCCGGATCGCTAGAATGTCGCGCATGAACACGCCCCTGAACGAATTCGACCGCGTCCGCGCCTATCTCACCGACCTGCAGGATCGGATCTGCCAGGCGATCGAGGCTGCCGACGGCCGCGCCCGCTTCCAGGAAGACCGCTGGCAGCGCGCCGAAGGCGGCGGCGGCCGCACCCGTGTCATGCGCGATGGCGCGGTGTTCGAACAGGCGGGAATCGGTTTCTCCGACGTCAGCGGCACGCGCCTGCCGCCCTCGGCCAGTGCCCACCGCCCGGAGCTGGCGGGCGCGACCTGGCGCGCCACCGGCGTGTCGCTGGTGTTCCACCCGCACAATCCCTACCTGCCGACCACCCACGCCAACGTCCGCTATTTCCGTGCCGAGCGCGATGGCGAGGCGGTCGCGGCCTGGTTCGGCGGCGGCTTCGACCTGACCCCGTTCTACCCGTTCGACGAGGACGTGCTGCACTGGCACGACACCGCGCGGCAGCTGTGCGCGCCGTTCGGCGAAGAACGCTATGCCGCGCACAAGCGCTGGTGCGACGAGTATTTCTTCCTGCGCCACCGCAACGAGACCCGCGGGGTCGGCGGCCTGTTCTTCGACGACCTGCACGGCGACTTCGAGCGCGACTTCGGCTACCTGCGCGCGGTGGGCGATGGCTTCCTGGATGCCTACCTGCCGATCGTCGAACGCCGCAAGGCGATGCCCTACGGCGAACGCGAGCGCGAGTTCCTGCAGTACCGCCGTGGCCGCTACGTCGAGTTCAACCTGGTCTACGACCGCGGCACGCTGTTCGGCCTGCAGAGCGGGGGTCGCGCCGAAAGCATCCTGATGAGCCTGCCGCCGCGCGTGCGCTGGGAATACGGCTACGAGCCGGCACCCGGCAGTCCCGAGGCGCGCCTGGCCGATTACCTGATGCCGCGCGACTGGCTTGGCTGAACGTCGTCAGGAAGCTGGCGCGTCCAGCTCCCTGAACAGGCGCGCGGGCGGGAAGCGTGACCGCGATCGCAGCGACGACGGACGATCGTTGCGGCGGACACGCCAATGCAATGACGCTCGTTTAGTTTGGTGAAACGGTGCACGGTTCGGCGCCGCGGAGTCGGTCAGAATATTGGCGCCCGAAATAAAAAGCCCCGCAGACCAGGGGGAGGTCAGCGGGGCCAGGGAACGGAAACTTGGGGAGGAGTCGCCGTTCCAGAGATCTGCTCCAGGGGATGGGAGAGATCCGCGACAGGCATTGCGCCTGTCGAGGGCTATAACACCATTTCGGACATTGATGGATCGTGAAGATCGGGGTTAATAATTCGTCGGATTAAGGGCGGATTCATTCATTTCTGACGGTTTCGCGTTGCTTTTTCCGATGTGATGCGCCGCGCTTTCTCACGGGGGTGGGAAGCGCGGCGCATTCATCAGTGCGCTTCGTCCCAGTTTTTGCCCACACCGGCGTCCACCACCAGCGGAACCCGCAGCGTAGCGGCCGCCGACATCAGCGCACCGGCCTGCGTGCGCAGCTCATCGACGAAATCCTCGTCGGCCTCGAACACCAGTTCGTCGTGCACCTGCAGGATCATCAGCGCGCGCTCGGCGTGCGCGGCCAGCCAGCCGTCCACCGCGACCATCGCGCGCTTGATGATGTCCGCCGCGGTGCCCTGCATCGGTGCGTTGATCGCCGCGCGCTCGGCGCCGGCCCGCTGGCCCTGGCTGCCGCTGTTGATGTACTCCAGGTACAGGCGGCGGCCGAACACGGTCTCCACGTAGCCCTTCTCGCGCGCCTGCTGGCGGGTGTTCTCCATGAAGTCGCGCACGCCCGGGTAACGACTGAAGTACAGCGCGATGTAGTCCTGCGCCTCGCCGCGACCGATGCCGAGCTGGCGCGCCAGGCCGAACGCGCTCATGCCGTACATCAGGCCGAAGTTGATCGCCTTGGCCGCGCGGCGCTCGTTGGCGGTGACCTGGTCGATCGGGCGGCCGAACACTTCCGCGGCGGTGGCGCGATGCACGTCGGCACCGGACTCGAACGCCGAGACCAAGCCGCGGTCTTCGGACAGGTGGGCCATGATGCGCAGTTCGATCTGCGAATAGTCGCAGGCCAGCAGCAGGCGCCCCGGCGGGGCGACGAAGGCGCGGCGGATGCGTCGCCCGTCGTCGGTGCGGATCGGGATGTTCTGCAGGTTCGGGTCGGTCGAGGACAGCCGCCCGGTTGCCGCGCCGGCCTGGTGGTAGCTGGTGTGCACGCGGCCGCTGTGCGGATTGATCATCTCCGGCAGCTTGTCGGTGTAGGTGCTGCGCAGCTTGGCCAGGCCGCGATATTCGAGGATCACCCGCGGCAGTTCGTGCTGGTCGGCGATCGCCTCCAGCGCTTCCTCATTCGTCGACGGCTGGCCCTTGGGCGTCTTCACCACGGCCGGCAGGCCGAGCTCGTCGAACAGCAGGGCCTGCAGCTGCTTGGGCGAGTCGAGGTTGAAGCTGCGGCCGGCCAGCTCGGTGGCCTTCTGCTGGGCGGCGAGCATGCGCTTGGACAGGTCCGCGCTCTGCCGGCGCAGCTCCTCGGCATCCACGCGCACGCCGTTGGATTCGATCCGCTCCAGGACCGCCACCAGCGGCATCTCGATCTCGCGGTAGACCCGCTCCAGCCCCGGATCGGCGGCCAGCTTGGGTGCCAGCACCCGGTGCAGGCGCAGGGTGATGTCGGCGTCCTCGGCGGCGTACTTCGTGGCGTCGTCGATGGCGACGTGCGAGAACGGGATCTGCTTGGCGCCCTTGCCTGCCACATCCTCGTACTTGATCGTGTCGTAGCCGAGGTAGCGCTTGGCCAGGCTGTCCATGTCATGCCGGGCGCCGCCGGAATTGAGCACGAAGCTCTGCAGCAGCGTGTCGTCGGCGTAGCCGGCCAGCGCGATGCCGTGGCGGCGCATGACGTGCAGGTCGTACTTGCCGTGCTGGCCGAGCTTGCGCACGGATGGATCGGCCAGCAGCGGGCGCAGCAGCGCGATGGCCTGGTCGAAGGCCAGCTGCGCCGGCGCGCCGGGGTAGTCGTGGCCCAGCGGCAGGTAGGCGCCGCGGCCGGGCTCGTCGCTGAAGCTCAGGCCGACCAGGCGCGCCTGCATCGGATCCAGGCTGTCGGTTTCGGTATCGAAGGCGAACTGGCCGGCGGCGCGCAGGCGGTCGATCCAGGCCTGCAGCTGTTCGGCGGTCCCGATCGTCTCGTACTGCCCCGGCGCGGCCAGCGACGGGTCCAGTTCCGCCGCGGTGGCCGGCAGCGCGGCGGCGGTGAAGCCGCGCCCACGCGCCTGGCCGGGTTCCTTCTCGGACACCGGCGCGACCGCGACGCCGCCCTCCAGCTCCTTCAGCGCCTGGGTGAAGCCGTAGCGGCGGTACAGGTCCGCCAGCGTGCCGGCGTCGCGCTCGCGCAGCCCCAGCGTCTGCGGGCCGCCCGGCAGCGGGACGTCGGTCTTGATCGTCACCAGATCGCGGTTCAGCGGCAGGCGCGGCAGCGCCGCGCGCAGGTTCTCGCCGATCTTGCCCTTGATCGCCTCGGCCTGGGCCATGACGCCATCCAGCGTGCCGTACTCGGCCAGCCACTTGGCGGCGGTCTTGGGTCCGCACTTCTCCACGCCCGGCACGTTGTCCACCGCATCGCCCATCAGCGCCAGCAGGTCGACGATCTGCCCGGCGCGCACGCCGAACTTGGCCATCACCGCCTCGTCCGAGTCCATCTGGCTGCCGGTCATGGTGTTGACCAGGCGGATCCCCGGGCGCACCAGTTGGGCGAAGTCCTTGTCGCCGGTGGAGATGGTCACGTCCAGGCCCTCGCCGGCGCCCTGCAGGGCCAGCGTGCCGATCACGTCGTCGGCCTCGACACCGGGCTCGCGCAGGATCGAGATGCCCAGCGCGTGCACGATCGCGCACATCGGCTCGACCTGCGCGCGCAGCTCATCGGGCATGGCGGCGCGATTGGCCTTGTAGGCCGGATACAGGTCGTCGCGGAAGGTCTTGCCGGGCGCGTCGACGACGAAGGCCACGTACTCGGGCCGCTCCTTGAGCGTGGCGCGCAGCATGTTGACCACGCCGAACAGCGCGCCGGTAGGCTCGCCCTGGGCGTTGGTCAACGGCGGCAGCGCATGGAAGGCGCGGTACAGGTAACTGGAACCATCAATCAGGACGAGTCTGCTCATGCGACGATTCTACGCCCCCGCGCAAACCGCGCCTCGCGCATAATCGCAGGCCCCCGTCCGAGGATTCCGCGATGAAGAAGACAGGCCTGACGTTCACGCTGGCCAGCGTGCTTGTCCTCGCCCTGGGCGGCTGCGCCAGCGGCGGTGTCGCCGCGGACGGCACGCCGCCGGACCTGCGCGATGCCCAGGTCACCACCAAGACCATGGACAACGGCGACCTGGTGGATGAATTCCGCGTCGCCGGCCAGCTGCGCATGGTCCGGGTCAAGCCGGTGCGCGGCGCGACCTACTACCTGTACGACCGCGATGGCGATGGCCGCATGGACGGCGACAGGGACGGCATCTCGCCGGTGTACTGGAAGTTGTACAGCTGGTAAGCGCGCGGGCCGCGTTGGCGGTAACTGCGCTGTGGGAGCGCCTCCTGCAGTGCGATCACCCGGCGCGCGGCAGCGGCGTCAATCCTGCTCCTCGCGTCCGGCGACTCGTTCCAGCTCGTCCAGGCCACCCGGCACAAGGTCCCTGAGCAGGGCCACGAAGTCGCGCCCGACCAGGCGACGCGCGCGGCGCAGCAGCAGCGGCACGGGGCTGGAGGGTTCGTGGCGCGCGTAGTACTCGCAGATCTCGTCCAACCGCCTGCGCACGTCCTCCGGACTGGCGATGCGGCCGGCGGCCGCCACCGGTTCCGGGGCGGCGTCAGCCGGCTGCCCGGTTGACGTCCCGTCGGGCGCCGCCTGCCCGCTGCGCGCCTGCCATTGCGGCTGCACGAAGCGGTCGAGTTCGCCGAGGTCGCCAAGCAGCAGCTTCAGGTCGGGCGCCGAGGCGCCGAGCCGTTCCCCGAGTAGGCCATCGATGGCCCGCGCCTGTTCGAGCGCGCGGCGCAGCGCGGCGGCGCTCGCCTCCAGGTCCTCGAGTGCGCAGTCCTGGCAGCAGGCTTCGATCTCCGTACGGGTGGGCGCGGCGTCGGTTGGCTGGAGCGGCTTGAGCGTGCCGTCGGCCACGCGCAGGTCGCGCAGGCTGAAGCGACCCAGCCGCGGCGACCAGACGAACGGGGCCAGCCGCAGCTGCGCCAGTGCCGCGCGCGGATCGGCCAGCGGCAGCAGGGCGTTGACGCGGGCGGTGGGATCGTCGCCATCCTCGGCATCGAGCTGCGGGTGCACGCCCGCCCACTGGTGTTCGAGCAGGCCGCGTACCAGGGCCAGCCCATCACCCCAGCCGGACAGCCCGCGCAGGTTGACCCAGGCGCTGGCCAGGTGGGTGGCCACGCGCAGGTCACGCGTGCGCTGCATCAGTGCCAGCGCCAGCTCTCCCACGCGCTCCCAGTCCGGTGCTTCGGCGGCGATCACGCTGTCGCCGACCACGCGCTCGTCGCGATTGGCGGCGGCGCGCTCCAGGGCCAGGAACTCGGCGTCGTATTCCAGGTCCTCGCCGCAGGGCGCCTGTTCGGCCAGGTCGCTCCACAGGGTCTCCAGTTCCAGTCCGTCGCTCATCGTCCTGCTCTCCCGTCATCGTGCCGGCCGGGGGCCGGCGTTTGCCTGGTCATTGCGTGCAATCGGCATCCGGATCGCCGGCGTCGCAGACCGGGATCTGGTCCAGCGGCAGGCGGATGCCCGGTTTGACGATGCCGAAGGCGCGGTACTGCGCGTTGAGCGCGCCGACATCGATGTAGGCCACCCGATGCAGCGATCCGCTCTGCGCGCGCGCGGCGACGGCCGTCGTCGGCAGGTTGACCGCGCCGCCGATGTTCACCGGCGTGCCATCGGGGTGGATGGCGTAGAAGTACGCCGGCGGCAGGCCGACGAAATCCACGACCTGGGTCGGATGGGTCGTGACCACGTAGACCGGTGCCTGCGAGGTACCGATCCGTCCGCTCGACCACCAGTGGCCAGCCCCGGCGTAGACCGGCGTGGTGCCGGCCTGCAGCAGGTCGCCCCCGTCCACCTTGAGGAAGAACGCCGCATCGCCGGCATCGACACTGAAGGCGCTGCCGTTGAGCGAGGTCAGCGTCAGCGTACCGGCGTTGGTCAGGCTGAAGCCGCCGCCGGCGCTGAAGTCGCCCAGCCGCGAGACCCGGTTGGCGACGAAGCCGTCCGCACTGCCCAGCTGCGTGGCGCCGGCGGAGTGGCCGCTGAGCGTGGCGGCGGCGATGCTGCCGGCGGCGCCCTGGCCGATCGCGCCGGCCGACTGCAGGCGCACCGCTTCTGCCGCCAGGGTGCCATCGATGCGCAGGTCGCCGCTGCGCACATCCAGCAGCGCCGCGCTGCCGGCCTGCACGTTGCCGGTAAGCGCCAGGCTGGCGCCGTTGGCCAGGCGGAGGCTTCCGGCGCTGAAATCACCCAGCGCGCCGATGCGGTTGTCGCCCTGCAGGTCCGCCGCGCCGGCAGCTTGTCCAGTCAGCAGCATTGCGGCCAGGCGGCCGCTGCCCTGGGTGATCGCCCCGGCGCTGCTGCGCAGGTCCAGCGAGTCAGCGGCAGTCACGTCGGCGCCCAGGCTGATGCCGTCGCGGCCGGCCAGGAAGATATCTCCGGCCGACAGCGCCTGCTGCACCGCCAGGCTGCCGCCGTTGGATTGCAACGTGAGCGTGGCGTTGCCGATGTCGATGGCCTGCGCGGGCAGCGTGAGCGTGCCGCCGGCGACCAGGCTGACATCGCCCTCGTCGCTGCCCAGTGGCCGCACCGCCAGCGCCGCCGGCGCGATACCGCCGCTGCCGCGAGTGTCGATCATGCCGATCCGCAGGTCGTTGGCATCGACCAGGGTGATGCCGTTGCCGCTGGCATCGACCGTCCCCTGGAAATCGTTGCCGGCGTTGTCGAGCGTGATGGCGCCGGCGGCGACCAGGCTGCTGTCGCCCGCCACGCGCAGCGCGCCTTGCTGGGCCAGGCCGGCACCGCTGGCTACCTGCAGGCGACCGCCGAATCCGGCGTCGGACAGCACCACGCCGTGTCCGCCCAGCGCGGCATTGCCGGCCACCGTCGCATCGGCCAGGCGCAGCGCGCCGGAGGCATTGGCCTGCAGGCTGGCGACGTCGACCTGGCCCAGGGACAGGTCGCCGGTCGCCGCGATCGCCGCCTGCCCGCCCTGCAACGCGACACTGCCGCCGAAGCGATTGCCGGCCTGCGCCAGCGTGACGTCGCCGGCGCTTTTGAAACGGCTGGCGCCGGTCACCGCGATTGCCGCGCGCTGGCCGATCGCCGCGCCGCTGGCGTCCAGGTCGCCGCCGACCTCGATCGCACCGAGGTCGAGCTGCCCCGCGCCGGCATCCAGCGTCGCCGTGCCGGCGATGCGGGCGCCGTCGGTGAGGGACAGGCCGTTGCCTGCCTTGGCGTCGAGCTGGCCTGCGTCCAGCGTGCCCAGCGCGATCGCGCCGGTGCTGTCGAAACCGGCCTTGCCCGCCACCGTCGCAGTGCCCGCCTGGTGGATCGAGGCGCCTGATGCCTGCAGGTCGCCACCAACCGCGAGCGTACCCAGCGCCAGCGCGCCGCTGCCTGCGTCGAGTACGGCATCGCCGGCGATGCGGGCGCCGTCGGCCAGGGACAGGCCGTTGCCGGCCGTGGCATTGAGCTGGTCCACGTCCAGCGTGCCAAGCGCGACCGCGCCGGCGCTGTCGAAACCGGCCTTGCCCGCTACCGTTGCAGTGCCTGCCTGGTGGATCGAAGCGCCCGAGGCTTGCAGGTCACCACCCACCGCCAGCGTACCCAGCGCCAGCGCGCCGCTGCCTGCATCGAGCATGGCATCGCCGGCGATGCGGGCGCCGTCGGCCAAGGACAGGCCGTTGCCGGCCGTGGCATTGAGCTGGTCCACGTCCAGCGTGCCCAGCGCGATCGCGCCGGTGCTGTCGAAACCGGCCTTGCCCGCTACCGTTGCAGTGCCTGCCTGGTGGATCGAAGTGCCTGATGCCTGCAGGTCGCCACCAACCGCCAGCGTGCCCAGCGCCAGCGCGCCGCTGCCTGCGTCGAGCATGGCATCGCCGGCGATGCGGGCGCCGTCGCCGAGCACCAGACCATGGCCGGCCTGCGCGTCGAGGCTGGCCACCGACAGCGTGCCCAGCTGCAGCGCCTGTCCATGCAGCGTGGTCGCGCCGCCCTGCACATCGATCAGGCCATCGAAACGGTTGCCGCCGCTGCCCAGGTTGACCGCAGCGGCGCCACCGTCGATCCGCGTGGCCCCGCTGACCTGCAGGCTGCCGCCGCGCTGCTGGATCATCCCGCCCTGGCTGGCCAGGGCCAGCCCCTGCGCCGTCACATCGGCCGCCAGGTCGATGCCATCTCGGCCGGCCAGCGACACCTGCCCGCCGGACACCGCGTTGCCGATCGCCAGCTGACCGCCGCCTGCGGCAAGCGTCAGCGCGGCGGTGCCGGTGTCGATCGCCGAGGCCACCGACAGGGCGCCGCCGGCGCGCAGATCGACCGCGGCGTCGACGCCATTGACCAGCCGCGCCACGCGCATGTCGCCTTCGCCCGATACCTTCACGACATTGCCCTGCAGGTCCAGCGCACCGCCGAAGCGGTTGCCGGCCGCGGCCAGGGTGATGTCGCCACCGGCGCTGAGCTGGCTGGTACCGGCGACCTGCAGCATGCCGGTCTGGGCAATCGCCCCGCTGGTGGCCGCCGTGAGCGCGCCACCGATGGCGACGGCATCCAGGCCGATCGCGCTGCCGGCCAGGCTCGTGTTGCCGGCCACCGTCGCGTTGGCCAGCGTCAGGCCGGCGCCTGCGGTGGCCCGGAGGCTGCCGGCCCGCACCTGCTCCAGCTGCAGGCCGGTACTGGCGGCGATGTCGATCGCAGCACCGGACAAGGTCACCCTGCCATCGAAGCGGTTGCCCGCCTGGGTCAGCGTGATGTCGCCATTTCCGTCGAAGCGGGCATTGCCGCCCACCTGGTAGGCACCCGATTGCGTCAGCCCCTGGGCGATGTCCAGGCTGAGGTCGCCCACCGTGGTGATGCTGCCGGCCGTGAAGCGCGGCGCGGTCACCGACAGCGAGGCCAGCGGCGTGGTGGCGCCGAGGTTGCCGCCGACCGAGGCCTGCGTGGTGGCCGCCAGCGAGAGCGCGTGCGGACCATCTACATTGCCGCCCAGGCGCAGGGTCCGGCCCTGCATGGCCACGTCGGTGTTCAGCAGCACCGCGCCATCGAACTGCGCCGTGTTGACCACGGTGACGTTCCCGCCCAGAAACGTGACGGCAGGGCCAAGGACCTGCAGGTCGCCCACGTCGACCGCCGCGCCGAAGATCGCACTGCCACCGGCCCGGACCGACAGCGCAGAAGCGCCGCTCACCGTGCTGGCGAGTCTGATGTCGCCCAGGGTGCTGGCGAGGTTGCTGTCGGCGTCAAGCACGAGCGCGTCGTTGATCCCGATGTAGCCCAGCGTGTTGACCGCCCCGCCGAGGTGGGTGCTGCCGGCTGCGTCGGTGACCAGCGAAGACAGGCTCATGTTGCCACCGACATTCCCGGCGAAGGTGGTGGTCCCCGCGGTATTCACCGCCAACGCGTGGCTGCCATCGACGCTGCCGAGGAAGCCGATATCGGCGCCGCCGCTGCTGGTGGCGGTGAGATCGCTGCCCAGCGTGACCGCCGCATCGTAGCGTTGCGCGCCGGTGGTGCTGATCACGCTGCCGCCCAGGCGGGCGGTGTCGGCCTGGATCGTCAGGCGGCTCAGCGCGCGGCTGCTGCCCGCCGACCCCAGGCTGGCGTTGCCCTGGGCGGCATCGATGGCCAGGGCATGCGCGCCGTCCACCGTGCCAAGGTCGATGTCGCCGCTGGTACTGGTCAACGTGGTGTCGCCGGACAATTCCAGCGCGCCCAGGAATGCCTGGTCGCCAATGCTGCGCACCTTGCCGGAGAGCACCGCCGGACCGGCGACGACCAGACTCGCCAGCGGCGTCACCTGGCCGATGTCGGCGTTGATCGTGGAGGCGCCCCCCGCTGACAGCGTCAGGCTGTAGTTACCGTCGACGCTGCCGCTCAGGCCAAGCGAACCGCCGGCGGTCAGGGCTGTGTTGCGCCCCAGCGTCAGCGCACCGGAGTAGGTCTGGGCGCCGGGGGTGGTGATATCGCGCAGCAGCCCCAGGCGATCGGCACTGGCCGTCAGGCTGCCGACGTTGACCGCGTCGAGGGTGAGCAGGCCGCTGGCGGCCAACTCGGCCGCGCTGCCGCTCAGGCTCACCGCGCCGCCGAACCGGTTGCCCACCGCTTGCAGCGTGATGGCATTGCTGGCGGTGAAGCTGGCTGGGCCGCCGACATCGAGCGCCTGGTACTGACTGATCGCGTTGCCATCCAACGTCAAGGCGCCGGTGACGCCGACATCGCCCAGGCGAAGGGCGCCGAGCGCGCTGGCGTTGAGGCTGGCGGCGTCCACGAGGGCCAGGTCCAGGCCGGAGCTGGCGGTGACGGAGACCGCGCCCCCGCTCAGCGACACCGTGCCCTGGAAGCTGTTGCCGATGTTGCTCAGGTTGATCGCGCCACCCGAGTCAAGGGTCGCGTTTCCGCCGACCCGGTACGCGCCTGCCGTCTGTACCAGCGAACCGTCAACCGAGATGCCCAGGTCGCCGGTGGTGGTGATGCCCAGCGCGGACAGGCTGTTGGCATCAATCTCCAGCGATGCCAGCGCGGTGCCGGCGCCGAGATCGCCGGCGAACTGGAGGTAGCCGGTGTTGCGCAGGGTGAGCGCCTTCGCGCCATCGACGGTGCCGCCGAAGCTTGTGTCGGCGGCGCTGACCGTGGCATCGGTGCGCAGCGTGACCGCCGGTGCGATGTCCACGTCGCCGATGGCGGTGATGTCGCCCCACAGGTCAAGGCTGCCGCCGGTCACCCCCAGGGTCTTCACGCTGGTATTGCCGCCCAGCGTATTGCCGGTTCTGCCAGCGAGTGCCAGGTCGTAGCCGCCGCTGACATCGCCCACGGACACCCTGCCGCCGAAGCTGGTGAGGCTGGCATTGCCCTGCAGGGTCACCGCGTCGGCGAGGTTGATGTCGCCGATGGCGGTGATGTTGCCGGCGATCCGCGTGGTGCCGGCGACATCGGTGGCCAGGCTGGTCAGTGCGCTGGTGTTGCCGACCGCAGCGCCGAAGGTGGTCACGCCGCTGCTGTTGAGGGCCAGGGCATGGCTGCCGTCGATGGTGCCGTCGAACGTGATCGGGCCGGCTCCGCCGCTGAGCGTGCGGTCACCCTGCAGGGTGACCGCCCCCTGGTAGGTCTGTCCGGAACTGGTGGTGACGTTGCCTGCCAGCCCTATCTGGTCGGCGCCCGCCCACAGGCTGCTGGCCGCTACCGGCCCCAGGTTGAGCGCGCCCGTCGCCCCGATCCTCGTCGCACCGCCGCTGATGCTGACGTTGCCGAGGAAACTGTTGGAGCTGTTGTCGAGCGTGATGCTGCCGGCCGAACCGAGACCGGTGGCGCCGCTGATGGACACGGCGCCGTACTCGCTGATGCCGGCATTGCCCACGAGCGTGGCATCGCCGGTGACAACGAGCGTGCCCAACGCCAGTGCGCCCGTGGTGCTGGCGGTGAGCGAAGTGGCTTGTACCGACGCCAGGTCCAGGCCGGTTTTGCCCTGCAGCTGGATCGCCTGCCCGTCCAGCGTGAGCGCGCCGCCGAAGGTGTTGCCTCCGTTGTCCAGGCTGATGTTGCCGTCGGTGTTGACGCTGGTGGTGCCGCTCGCATCGACGATGCCGGCGACCGTCAGCGATCCCCCGGAGTGGCTCTCCACGGCCATGTCGACCGTGGTGATGTTGCCACTGCTCAGCACCGCGCCATTGGTCGCATGCACGACCAGCGAACCGCTGGCGCCGTCGATGGCCTGCGCCTGGATGACCCCGGCATTGTTGATCACCGTGGCCTGCGCGGGACCCCAGGCATCCAGGAATACGTTGGTGGCGTTGAGCGTGCCGGCATTGACGAGCTGCGCGCCCAGGCCGGTTGCGGCGCTGGCGGAGCCGAGCACCCGGGCATTGAACAGTCCGTTGGCTTCGTCATAGGTGATCTCGTTGAGACCGCCGGCGACCAGGTTGACCGCCTTGGCGGTGATGGTGCCGGTGTTGCTCACCCCGGCGCCAATCAGGCTGACGGACCCGCCGTTCGCGCTCAGCGTGCCCTGGTTGCTCACCAGGGCGGTGCTCCCGCTACCCGCGCTGCCGACGTTCCAGACGATGCTGTCGGCGTTACCGGAGGCCAACGGCAGGCTGCTGGCGACCAGACCGCCGACGTTCACCGTGGCGCCGCCGCCGAACAGGATGCCGTTCTGGTTGATCAGGAAGACCTGGCCGTTGGCGCCGAGGGCGCCGTCGATGACGCTCGCAGTGGCGCCGGTAACCACGTTGAGGCTGATCGACTTGCTGCCTGCGCTCTGGACGAAGTTGACCACGCCGTCGCCGCTGATGCTGAAGTTGTTCCAGTTGATCTGCGCGCGCGGGGTGGTCTGGGTGATGGTCAGCGTGTTGGCGTCGAGCGGCGTGATGCTGGCCGCGCCCTGGATGACGGTGCCGCCGCCAGGCAGGGTCGCCGCGAAGGCCGGCGCCGCGCACAGCAGGGCCACGCACAGGGCCAGCACCCGGGCGCGTGGCGCCACGGCGCGCGGCGCGCTGGTGCCGGTCACGGGCGCCTGCGCGAGTTCGGAAGCCACCTGGACCTGGCCCAGGGCACGGTTGAACACGAGTCGGTAGATGCGGTTCATGCGTGGGCTCCTCAGAACGTCATGCCGACACGCGCGTAGAAACGCGTGTCGCGACCGTCGGATGGCTCGGCCGAGCTGGTGGGGATCGCGCCGGCCAGGCGCAGTTCCAGGTTGTGGAAGCGCTGCAGCCGGAAAGTGAGCCCCGCGCCGGCGCTGGCCAGGGTGATCGGATCGGCATGGCCGCTGGCATCGAACACGCGGCCGTGGTCGACGAACACGTCGAAGGTCAGCAGCTCGCGCCAGGTCAGGCCCTGGAATGGCGAGGCCGCATCGGCGAAACCGGGTGCATCGACCTGGTATTCCAGCGCGCCGTACCAGCCACGATCACCCAGCGACTCGCCCTGGGCGTAGCCGCGCACGCTGTCGTTGCCGCCGAGCTGGAACTGCTCCATCGCCGGCAGCGAGTTTTCGGTGTACTGGCCGTTGACCTTGAACAGCAGGCGCTGGGTACGGGTCAGGTATTGCATGCGCAGCAGGCCCAGGCGGGCCACGGTGAAGTCGCTGTCGCGATAGGGATTGACCAGGTCCAGGTCCACGGAGCCGTCATGCAGCGAATGCCGCACGCTCAGCTGCGCCAGGTTGACGCCGTGCCAGCGCGCATCGTTCTGGCGCATGCCCAGGCCGAGTTCGGCCACGTCGTAGATCTGCTTGGCGAGCAGGAAGCCCAGCGCCTCGAAGCGTGAGTTCTCGTGCACGTAGCGTGCCGAGCCGGTGAACTGCAGCGCCTCGGTGTTGAGGAACTTCCAGTCCGCACCGGCGTAGCGTTGCGCGGCCGGTCCCTTGAGGTTGAAGTTGGCCAGCGGGCCACTGTTGGCTTCCAGTTCGCTCTGGTTGGCGCCGGCCAGCACCGACAGTCCCGCCACGCCGCGGATCGGCACGCTGTAGGACAGTGCGCCGTTGCGGCTGGCGGACGGATCGAACTGCCAGTTGCCGCTGGCGGCGAACACATCGCCCAGGCCCAGCGGGCTATTCCAGACCAGGCCGGCCTGGGCGCGACCGCGTCCGGTGGTCCGGGTGCCGTAGTTGTCCACGCTGAGGCTGAACTCGTAGGGCCGCCCGGATTCGCGCGCGACCAGCACCAGGTCGGTCTCGCCTTCGTTGTCGCCGGGCTGCAGCACCGAGGACACCGACACGCCCGGCAGGTCGCGCGCGTAGAGCAGCGCGCTGTCGATATCGGCCTTGCGCAGCGGCCGACCCTGCAGGCGCTCGGCGGCATCGCCGACGGTGCGGCTGCTGTAGCGCTGGTTGCCCTGCACGATCACCTTGCCGATGCGGCCTTCCATCACCCTGATCTCGACGACCTTGTCCGGACCCAGGGTCTGCGGTGGCAGGTAGGCGGTGCTGACCAGGAAGCCGGCCTGGCGGTAGGCCGCGGTCACCGCGTCGGCGGCGGCCTGGAGCTGGGCGAAATCCAGTTTCACCGAGGACGCGCCATGGGCCAGCGCGGCGAAATGCGCGTCCGCCACGGCCTGCATGCTCTGCGGGGTGAGGCCCTGTTCGGGATGTTCACCGACCTGGGTGACGCGAAAACCCCGGACCTCCAGGGTGGCATTGGCATCGCGGGCGGACACGGCGGGCACGCCGCCATCGCCGCTCTGCGCGAGGACGGGCGCGACAGGCAGCATCGCGGCGACGACCAGCGCAAGCGTGGTGTGCTTGATCAACACTCAACTCTCCCGAACGAACGACGGACACGCGGGCGCGTCGCGCCGAGATCGATCGTGCGCACCGACGGCCCATTCCCCAACCACACAGGTCGCCACGTCACCGCGCCGCGGAATGGCTCTCATCAGCCCCCCCTCCGCAGCCACCACCAGGCAAGCAGCGCGAGCCCGATGATCGCACATGTGCCGACCGTCACAAACTTGCGGGCCCGCGCGCGATGCGGCGCAGTGGGCGGATGCGACGCGACCGGCGCCGGTTGCGGATGCAGCGCGTTGGGCTGCGTCTGCGCGTGGCGTTCGCGCACGCCCTGCAGCAGGCGGCGACGACGCGCGCGGAATTCGGCGCGGTCGATATGCCCGCGCTGGAAGGCATCGCCCAGCGACTGCAGGCCCAGGTTGGCGTGCTGCTCCCAGTCGTTCACTTCAACTCCCTCAACACGCGGAAGCCGACGTCGGCCTGTGCGCTGCCAGGCGCGTCGCGCCGTGCCTCGACGCTGCAGTCGGACCAGAAACTGGCGAAGCTGCCGCCGCGCAGCGCACCGCCCTCGCCCACCGTGACCCACTCCCAGACATTGCCGGAGAGATTGACCAGTCCCCACGGATTGGCCTCGCGACCGCGCACGCCGACGGGTGCGCCGACGTGCTCGGCGCTGGCGGTGGGCGGGATGCAGTTGGAGTCCGGTGCCTGCCGCCATTGCTGGTCGGCGCGCGCGGCGTGCAGCCATTCGGCTTCGGTCGGCAGGCGGTAGCGCCAGCCGCCGCTGGCCCGGGTCAACCAGCGCGCATATGCGCGGGCCTGCGGCAGGGTGATGTTCTGCGCCGGCGCGCGACCGAGCTCGGCGGTGGCCGGTTTCTGCACGGCGCACTTGCCGGTCGCCCGGCAGTACGCGTTGAAATCGTCGACGGCGATCTCGCCGCGCGACATGGCAAAGGCCCGCGTCCCCGCCCCTGCCGGGACGACGACGAGCATCGGTCCGCGCGTGCCGCTGATCGGATCGAAGCAGGCACGCGCGCGGCCGGCGAGTCCGTCGCAGGGATCGGGGCCGTCGGGCAGCGGGGGCAGCGGCTCCTCGTCGGCCGCCGCGCCGGGCAGGCTTGCCGGTGCCACCGGCCGGGCTTGCGCGGCGGGCGCGGCGGCCGCGCGGGCGGTAGGCGCCACGCCGACCGGAGTGGGTTCGGTACCGTCGCGCTGCAGGCGGGCGCGCAGCGAGCCTTCGGGCAACTGGCCGCGCGACTGCATGTCGCGCTCCAGCTTCGCCATCGCCGTGCCGTCGTCGCGGAATCGGGCTTCCAGGCGTTGGCGCAGGCGCTCGCGCTCGCTGGCCGGGGTGGTGTCATCGACCGCCATCACCGCGGCCACCAGCTGGTAGCGCGCGAGCGGGGCCTGCAGCGCGGCGCGCTCGCCCAGCACGCTGCCTGCGCGGGCCAGCCCCGCAGCCGCCGCGGCCGCGTCGCCATTGGCGAACTGTCGACCGGCCTGCGCCAGGTAGGCCTGCTCCAGCAGGGCCGGTGCCTGGTCGCGGACGAAGGCGGCATCGGGCTGCAGTTCACGCAGCCGCGCCAGCAGGCGGCCGGCCTTGTCCAGGTCGCCGGCCGCCACGGCGCGGCGCAGCGCCTCGCCGCGCGCGGCCAGCTCGGCCTGCACGCGCTCGGCTTCCAGGCCGGCCAGGGCGGCCTGCTGGCGCTGCTGCACGCGGCCGCGCTGCTGCTGTAGCGCCGCCGCGCCCGGTGCCTGTTGCAGGCCGAAGTCGAGCAGCACGAGGTCGTCGGGCAACTGCGAGGGCTGGTCATGCGTGGCCAGCGTGGCGGCGATCGCCTCGGCCAGCTGCGCGCGCCGTTGCGCCGCCTGCGCCGGCGCCTGCTGCTGCAGCTGCGCCAGCAGCGCGCCGACCTGGTCCTGCCAGCTGGCGTCGGCCGAAGGCTGGCCCAGCAGCTGCATGAAGCGCGCCTGTGCCTGCGCCGCATCGCCGCTGGCCTGGGCGACCACGTTCGAACGGGTTTCGGTGCGCAGCTGCGCGGCCTGCAGCTGCAGCCGCAGCGACTGCGGGAACTGCCGCTGCGCGACGGCCAGGCGGCTGCGCGCCTGCGCGGTGTCGCCGGACTGCAGCGCGGCCGCGATGGCGTCCGCATAGCCGATCTCCAGGGCGGGATCGCGCAGCAGCGCGCTGGCCGGGTCGATGGCGCGGATATGCGCCAGTGTCGCCTGCACGCCATCGGCGCCGTTGCCGAACAACGCGCCGCCGGCCAACTGTTCGCCCAGCCGCGTATCCAGCGCATTGAGCTGGGCGTCGCGCTCGGCGTCGAGCTGGGCGCGCCGCGCATCGAGCGCCGGCGCATACAGCCGCAGGCGATCGCGCAACGCGAAAACCTGCGCCGTTCCCGGGAAGTCATAGCGACCGGCGGCGGGCTGCCAGTGCGCGTCGAGCCGGCGCAGCAGGAACTGCTGGATCATTTCGCTGCGTTCGACGATCAGGCGGGCGCGCTGGTCATCGTCCAGCGAGGCCAGCGCCGACCAGGCCTGCGCCTCGTCGCGGTACGAATCGGCCGCACCGGCCCCGAAACGCGCGGTAACCTCGGCCAGGCGGCTGGCATCGGCATGGCGCGAGACGGCCACCGCCGCCACGCCGAGTACGACGGCCGCGGCGGCACCGTAGCCGACCATCGGCAGCGCACGTTCCCGCCAGCGCACTTCGCGCAGGCCTTCCAGCAGCGCATTGACGTCCGGCAGGCGCTGGCCGGCCTCGAAGGCGACCGCCGCGCTCAACGCAGCGTACTGGCGCTTGCTCAGGCCCGGCAACGGCGGCGGCCGGCGCCCTTCCTTCAACGCCACCTCGGCGCTGAGCTTGTCGAACGGATGCCGCCCGCCCAGCAGCTCGAAGCACACGCAGCCCAGGGCATAGATGTCGTCGGCGGGCGTGGGATCCTGGCCACGCAGCATTTCCAGGCTGGCGTACGCCGGCGTCAGCGCGCCCAGCGTGGCGGCGTCGAACACGGTCTGCTCGCCGGACACGTCGGCCTTGTGCTTGCCGGCGCGGGCGATGCCGAAGTCGAAGACCTTCGGCACGCCCTCGCGGGTGACCATGACGTTGCCGGGCTTGAAGTCGGAATGGACGATGCCGGCGGCATGCGCGCGCGCCAGCGCATGCGCCATGCCCTCGATCAGCGGCCGCGCGCGCGCCAGCGGCATGCCGTGGCTGGCCTGCTCGCGGATCAGCGTGCGCAGGTCGCTGCCGTCCACATATTCCATCGTCATGAAGACGATGCCTTCGTCCTTGTCGAAGTCGTAGACGCGCACGATGTTGTCATGGGCCAGCTGCTGCGAGCGCCGCGCCTCGCGCTGCAGGGCGACCAGCGAATCGGGATGGCGCCGGAACTCGTCGCTGAGCACCTTCACCGCCAGCCAGGGATCGCGGTCGCGCGCCTCGACCTTGCGCTCGTCGCGGGCGAGGTAGACCACGCCCATGCCGCCACGGCCGAGCTCGCGCTCCAGGTGGAAGCGGCCCTTGAGCACGCTGCCCACGGTGACGTACTGGCCGCTGGCCGCGGCCACGCGCGCCCAGCCGGCCAGGCTGGCGCTGTGCGAGTGGCTGCCACCGGCCGTGCCGGTGCCGCCTTCGGGCGGGGCCACGGGCGCGTCGCTGGCCGGCTGCACCTGGGTGAACTCGTCGGCGACCGGCGCGGTCCACGCCGGCTTGACCACGGTGATGTCCTCGCCGCCGGCCGGTGCGTCGGCCGCGCGCGCGCGCAGGGCCTGCAGCCGCTCCAGCAGCGTGGTCGCCGAGTCGTCGTCGATCGCGTGTTCGGCCCGCAGGCGCCACAGCGTGTCCACGCCCTGGCGGTAGTCGGCGTCGTCGAGCGTGTCGCGCTGCGCCAGGGCGGCCAGGACCGCCGGCAGGTCCAGCCGGCCGGTGCGGAAGGCGGTGACCAGTTCGACCACGGAAAGGGTGTCCTCTTGCATGACGGGTTACTCCTGCAGGCGCACGACGACGGCCGAGACGTTGTCCCGGGCGGCGCGACCGAGCGCCAGTTCGAACAGCCGCTCGAGCAGCGCGCGCGGCTCGCGCAGGCGTCGGCACTCCAGGTCGAGCTCGGCGTCGGGGATTTCCTTGTTGATGCCATCGCTGCACAGCAGGAAGGGCGCGCCGGGCGAACGTGCCGTCACCACCCAGTCCACCAGCAGCGGGTCCTGCGCGCCGATCGCACGGGTCAGCGCTCCGGGCGGGCTGCTGCCGGCATGGGCGAACTGGGTCGCGTCGTCCTTGATCCCGTGCACGTGGTCGCGGGTGAGCTGGCGCAGCCGGCCCTGGTCCATGCCGTAGGCGCGGCTGTCGCCGACCCAGCCGCAAAGCATGAAATCGCGATCGTGGACCAGCACCACCACGGTGGAACCGATCAGGTCCACCTGCTGCGTGCGGGCGCGGTGCAGCAGTTCGGCGTTGACCTGTTCGAGCACGTCCTCGATGGCCTCGATGAAGTCGACGACATCGTCCGGACGGTGCAGCGCGCCCAGCCGCTCGACGATCAGGCGGCTGGCGTAATCCCCCGCGGCGTGCCCGCCAAGCCCATCGGCGACCACCCACAGGCCGAGGTCGTCGCGCAGCAGGATGGCGTCCTCGTTCAGGCGCCGCACCTTGCCGGTGTCGGTGTGGCCGGCCGAGGCATAGGGAGGCACGTGGTCGTTCATGCGGTCTCCATGCCGGTGCCGGCGTCCTGGAAGGCCTGCCGGCAGTGTTCGCCTGCCGGCAGGCCGGGCAGCTGGCACGGGATGGCGGCCGGGTCGCGCCACCAGGTGCTGCCGCCCACGGCCAGGCAGCGCTGCCATGCCAGGCGCCGGATCTGCAGGGTGGTCGCCGCCTGGGCTGGCTGCGGCACGGTGATGTCGGGATCGGCAACCGGCAACGCAGCCACGCGCGCCTCCAGCGCTTCGTTGCAGGCGATCGCCCCGTCGCGCACGTCGGCCAGCACGGCGATGGCGGCGGCGAACCACGGCAGGCCGTCGGTCAGCAGGCCGCCGGCGAGTGCGTCGGCGACCAGTGGCCGGGCGATCAGCAGCGGGAAGCGGCGTCCGACGCGATCGACGCTCGCCGTCACCACGCCGGCCCATGCATCGGCGCCGCACAGGCGTGGCGCGCACAGGAACGCCCACGGCCGCTCCGCTGCGCAGGGCCCGATCGCCAGCGTCGGAAGCACGGGCAGCAACGTGCCCAGGTAGGCATCCCAGGCCTGGACCAGGTCCAGTGGCAGCCGCCGCTGGACGAAATCGCCGGCCCACGGCACCTTGCCGTAAAAGCCGCTGGCCAGCGTCGCGGATGCCGGGCTCATCTCAGCTGCCGCAGCGGAAGCGGGCCACATCGCCATCCAGGAACGGATGGCGCAGGTTGCCGGCCTGCAGGGGCAGGCGCGCGGCGTGCCCGCCGAAATCGAAGCTGGCGACATAGCGCAGGTCCGATTCGGCCTGCAGCTGGCCTGCCTGCAGCACGCGGAAGAAGGCCCAGTCCCCCTGGTAGTCCAGCGCGCCCAGGCGCGTGCCGGCCGCGTCGAAGGCGACGATCGACACACGGCCCGGCGTCGGGCCGGGCCACTTCATCGGCATGCTCGGCGGCGCGCCCTCGTGGTAGTCGTAGCGCTGGCCGTCGATGTCGATGTCCAGCCGCGCCACGCCTTCGCCCAATGTCGGTGCCAGCAGGGTGAAGCCGACCTCCGGCTGGGCGCCGCCGCGGAAGTACTTGCGCCGGATGGTATCGGCCAGCTGCATGCGCGCCGGCAGCGCGGCGTCGCTGGCGGTGGCGCCGGCGGCCGGCTTCCATTGCCAGCGTTCGCCGCGCGTGTCGAGCAGCGGAGCGAGGGTGTCGCGGTACAGGTTGTCGAAGCGGCCGCCGGTGCCGAACAGCTCGCCGAAGTTCTGCACCGGGATGTCGGCCTTGGCCGTGGGATCGAACGGATAGCGGCCCTGCACGAACTCGTCGCAGACCTGCACCACCGACTGGGCGACCTGGTCATCGAGCGCGGCCTGGGCCTGGCGATCGAGCAGCTGCGTGCTCTGCCCGGTGAGCGCGAGCAGCCAGCCGGACACCGGCGGCGGCAGCTGCGCGGCCTGCTGGCGCGCCAGCAGCAGCGCCTCGTCGGGCTTGCCACCGGCGCCGGCCGGATCGAGCAGGCGCTGGCCCAGCTGCTGGAATGTCGCCAGCACGCCGTCGAGCGGGGTACTGCCGGGCGCGCCGCTGCAGAGCAGGCTCAATGCCGCGAAGTGATCGCTGATCGCCGCACCGGGCGCCACGTCGCCGGCCTCGCCTGCGCCCGGGCCCAGCGCCGCCTTGAGCGCTGCACTGCCGGCCGGGACGCGGGCGGCCGCCGACGCGACCGCCTGCGTGGCCGCGCTCCCCGCCGCGGCGGCGGCCTTGTCGGCAATGCCGGGCGCTGGCGCGCGCAACAGGTCCTGGGTCTGTTCGCGCAGCAGCGACAGCAGCAGGCGCAGCGGCGAACTGGGGCCGGCGAGCTTGGCGACCATCGCCGAGGCGCCGGCGGTGTCCGTGCTCGGCGCCAGCTGCAGGTCGGCCAGCAGGCCGTCCCAGGCGTGGATGTAGTCCTGCTCGTAGAGACCGAGCACCTGGCGCGACAGGCGCGCGCGTTCGAGCGCATCGATGCGCTGGCGCCCCAGCACCCAGTCATCGGCGACGAAACGCTCGACCGCCTCGTCGATGCCGCGGCTGGCGAGCCCGGCGAACACGGGCTGGGTATACAGCGCCGGCCAGGGGGCAGACAGCGGCGCCCCGCTGCGTCGCTGGAACGCATCGGCCAGCAGCCCCAGCGCGCGGTCCAGGCGCAGCGGGGTGCCCGGCGCCGCGTTGGCGGCGAGCTTGAGGTTGCTGTAGACCAGGCTGGCCAGGTTGGCCGCGCGCAGCGTGTTGCGCGCCTGCTCGACCAGCAGGGGTTCGGGGCTGATCGCGCGCAGGCGACCGGGGGCATCGACCAGCGCGCCCAGCTGTGCATCCAGCGCCTGCGCCAGCACCGCGTCGCCTTCGAACAGCCGCTGCGCGTCCAAACCGACCAGGGCGCGCAGTTCGGCCGGCTGCAGGTGCGCGGTGTCGCCGAGCATCAGGTAACCCTTGAGGTAGTAGTACAGCGCCTGCGGATCGGTGGCACTGGCCTGCAGCCCCCGCCGCAGCTGCGCGGCCAGGCCCGGTACCAGCAGCGCGTTGAGTTCGCGCACGCGCGCCTGCTCGAATTCGCCGCCGATCGCATCGCCCTGGTACAGGCCCCAGCGTCGCGACCACGATGGCGAGCCTTCCGGCACCGCGACACGGACCACCGATTCGGTGGCCTGCAGCCGTCGCAGCGCGCGCACGTAGTAGTCGCGCAGGTCGGCCGCGGCCGAGGGATCGGGTGTCTGCGGACGCGCCGCCACGGCCTGGCCGACCTGGGCCAGATACTCGCGGTTGGCGCGGTAGCTGGCCGACATCGCCAGGATCCAAACCGCCGTGGCCAGCACGATCGCCGCGCAGGCCCCGGCATGCACCAAGGCACGGCGACGCTGCCGCGCCGGATCGAGCCCGGCCAGCCCCGACTCGCGCAGCACCACCTCGCGCAGCAGCTGCTCGATGAAGAACGTCCGCGGCTGCGCGCTGGGCACCGGCGCCCGCTGCGGATCCAGGCCGAAGCTGCGCGCCACCGCGCCGAGCATGCGGTCGATCGGCGTCCCCTCCTGGGTGCCCGAGGTCAGGTAGACGCCACGCAGCAGCGGCGCCGGTCCATAAGCGTGGCCGCCAAAGGCGCCCTCGACGAACTGGCGCGCGGCTTCGCCGAGCGCGGCGAACTGCGGCGGAAAGGCCAGCACCGCCGCGCGCCGCGAACCGTCGCGCTCGTCGTGCAGGCGCTGCATGACGCGGGCGTTGAGGCGGTCCAGCAGCCGCGCATGGGCGTCGGCGAACGCCCGCGACGCGCTGCCATCGAGGGTCTTTTCCAGCGGGAAGGACACGCCCCATACCTGGGCGCGCTGCTGCGGTCCGAGGTCGTCGAAGAACTCGCCGAAGCCGGCCAGCAGGTCGCACTTGGTCAGCACCAGGTAGACCGGCACCTGCACGTGCAGCTGGGCCGTCAGCTCGTCCAGGCGCTGGCGCACCGCCTGCGCGTGCTGGGCGCGCTCGGCCGGGTCGAGCAGCAGCAGGTCCGACAGGCTCATCGTCACGATCACGCCGTTGAGCGGGCGGCGCGGCCGGTGGCGGCGGAGCAGGCGCAGGAAATCCTGCCAGCCGCCGGCATCGACGGCGCGGTCCGAATCCTGGGTCGTATAACGGCCGGCGGTATCCAGGAACACCGCTTCGTCGGTGAACCACCAGTCGCAATGACGGGTGCCGCCGATCCCGCGCACCGCTTCGTTGCCGAAGCGTTCGGCCAGCGGGAAGTGCAGGCCGGAGTGCTGCAGCAGCGTGGTCTTGCCCGAGCCCGGCGGGCCGATTACCGCGTACCAGGGCAATGCATAGAGATTGCCGCCACCGCGGCGGCGCCGCAGCAGCTGCAGGGCTTCCTGGAAACGGCTCTCCAGCTGCCTGCGCTCGCCGGCGCTGCGCTGGGCGCGATCGTCCCCCTCGCCCAGCGCGGCGGCCATGCGTGCGGCGCGGCGGCGCACCCGCCAGCGCTGTCCCTGCCAGGCCGCCAGCACCAGCAGCGCCAACATCACCAGCAGGAGCAGCCGCGCCCAGGCGCTGGCCAGCGGCTGGCGCCCGGCTACGCCCAGGTAGGGGCCGCCGAACCACACCAGCGCCACCAGCAACAGCGCGCCCAGCAGCACGGCCCAGCCGCCACGACGCAGTTTTTCGATCAGCACGCCCATGCCTCAGTCCCCCGGCTGGTACAGGATTTCCACGCGGCGGTTGCGCGCGCGGTTGGCCGGCAGCTGCGGCGGCCGCGCCAGCGGCTGCGAGTCGCCGGCGCCGGACGATTCCACGCGCGAGGCATCGCGCAGCCCGGCCCCGAGCTCGCGCGCGACGGCCCGCGCACGCGCGGCCGACAGCACGAAGTTGTCCTTGTAAGCCAGCGAGCGCACTGGCTGGTCGTCGGTATGGCCGACCACGATCACCCGCCCGCGCAGCTGGTCCAGCGCGGCGGCGATCTTGGCCAGCAAGGGGCGCTGGGCCGGATCGACCTCGACGCCGCCGGAGGCGAACATCGCCGCGGCATTCAGGCGCACGCGCGCGCTGCCGTCGGCCTGTTCGTCGACGCTCAGCAGGCCGGCGCGCTGCTCCGGTGCCAGCAGCGCGCCGAGCCGCAGGGTCGGCGCCGGCCGCGTCGCATCCGGCACCCGCGCCGCTTCCAGCCCGATCCGCGCCGCTTCGGCGCTGATCGGCGCCGACAGCGTGTTCAGGCGCGCGTGCAACCACAGGAATACCCCCAGCACCAGACAGGCGCAGGCGCTGAGCACCACCCACGCCGGCAGCCAGCGCGAGAGCTGCTGCCGCCGATCCTCGACGCCCCGCCAGTGCGGCGACAGCGCCTCGGGCGGCTGGCCGCGCTGGCTGCGGATGCGCCGATGCAGGTCGTCCTGGATCGCCGACAGGCGCAGCGCGCCATCGGGCTCGATCCGGTAGCGTCCGGCAAAGCCCATCGCCAGGCACAGGTACAGCAGTTCCAGCAGTTCGATATGGCGCGGCACGTCCTCGCGCAGGCGGTCGAGGATCGCGAAGAACTTCGCGCCGCCGTAGGACTCGCCATGGAAGGTCACCAGCAGCGTGCGCTGCGCCCAGCCGCTGCGCTCGCCCCAGGGCGCGTTGAGCACGGCTTCGTCCAGCGCCGCGCACAACACGTAGCGGGCGGTCAGCACCGACTCGGGCGGGCAGCGGGCCTCGCGCACCCGCGCCTCGAACTTGCGCACCTGTGCCTCGGCCTGCTCGCGCAGGCGCATCACGTCGGGCGCGTGCGCGCTGTGCCGCAGCTGCACGGCCAGCAGCAGAAGCGGCGTGGCAGCCTGCACCAGGGGATTGAGGCTGTCGCCGAGGAACTCGCTGATCTCCGCCCGCGTCGCCTCCGGCGCGGCCTGGCCGCGCAGCGCTCCTGCCCGATCCGATTCGCGTGCGTTCATCGCATCATCCCCTGATCGCCCACAGCTGCAGGGCCAGGCCCGGGAACTCGTTGCCCAGGTGGAAGGCCAGCCCGCCGGCGCCCTGCAGGGCGCGCCACAGCGGCGACTGCTTGTCGAATTCGAAATAGACGTGCCCGGCGTGGTACGGGATCTGCCGTGGCGCCACCGCCATCGGCGCCAGGGCGATGCCTGGGAGCTGCAGGTTGACCAGGTCGCGGATCTGCTCGACCGGACCGATCTTGGCCAGTGCCGGCAGCCGGCGCCGCAGTTCCTCGGCCGGCAGGTCGGCCTTGGCGGCCAGCACGAACTGCGCGCTGTCGAGCAGGCCCGGATCGGGGACCACCGCCACCCACACGCCGAACTTGCGCGCCTGCACCGGGATAGCCAGCGCGGTCTGCTCGAGCACCGCACTGAGGCTGCCGCGCAGGGCGGCGACCAGCGGCTCGAAACTCCCGCGCAGGTCATCGTGCTGGTAGGGCGCGAACGCCGGCGGTCGCTTGCCCGGCGCGGTGAAGGTCGCCAGTTCGCCAGCCAGGGCCAGCAGGGCGGCATACAGGGTTTCCGGATGCAGCGTCGGTGCAGCCACCCAGTGCGCGAGCTGCGGCTGCCAGCGGTTGACCAGCTGCAGCAGCAGGAAATCGGCGATTTCCGCCGCGCCGCCGCGATCGGTCAATGCGACCCGCGCCGCCAGTGCCTCGCCGCGCTGGTGCAGCAGGCCGAGCAGTTCGACGAGGAACGTCGCCAGCCGCGGCGCCGCCTCGCAGGCGCTGACGCTGGGCATGAAGCCCTCGTCCAGCAGGGCGCGGCGATCGGCGCGCACTTCCACCAGCTGGGCCAGCGGAATCCGCGCCAGGCCTTCCAGCGGTTGCGACTGCAGGGCCAGCCGCGTGTCCAGGCCGCCGACTTCCATCAGCACGCGTTCGTCCACGCTGCCGGAGGTATCGAGCGCCTCGCTGTCGCGGACGCGATAGCGGAACAGCTGGTCGCGCGGCGATTCGGCACGCGCGGTGTCCGGCTGCGAGGGCTGGCGCAGCGGCACGGTCAGGTAGACAGTCTGGTCGCGCGCGTTCGGGTCCAGGTCCAGCGGCGGCGGCAGCGGGTCGTCGCCCGGCATCGCGAAGGGGGTGCCGTCGGGGAACACGCCGCGTGCGCGCCGCAGGCCCAGCTTGCCGACGGCCAGCAGGTCAGGTTCCAGCTCCAGTTCGCTGAAGCCCCAGCCCAGCGCGCGCAGCTGCGCGGCGCGCAGGTCGACGTAGCGTTCGAGATAGCGCTCCTGCTGCTGCAGGTGCTGCGGGCGCAGGAACAGACCCTCGCTCCATACGACCTTGTTGTTCTGGGTCATCCGCGCGGCTCGCAGGTTGCGGTGCGCATGCGTCTGCGGCACCGGTCAAAAGGCGTGGACCGGCCATCCCCGCCGGGCCCGGTCAGCGGGCCGGCGTCACGCGACGGCGGCGATCGGTGCGGCGATTGTGGCCAGACGCCGGCCGCGGCAAGCGTCATTTCGTCTCACGCCATCGCCCGCGCTGCAGGCGCGCTGGCGGCTGCGGCCGCGTGCAGGCTCAACGCGCGGCGGCGCCGTCGCGACTGGCGCGCCGCGCGGACTTGTAACGCGCCAGCTGCGTTTCGTAGGCACGCGCGAACTCGTCGCCGAACAGCCGCCGGAAGCAATCATCCGGGTCGCGCACCAGTTCCTGGAACTGCTCGCGATACCGTTCCCAGTAGCGCCCCTTGCCGGCGAACCCCAGGCGTCGCCCGCCCCGGTCGGCCTCCTGTTCGAGCCGGTCGGGGCTGAAATGGAACAGCAGCGCCTCGTAGGCCGCGCGCATGCCGGCGAGCATCGCCAGCTGGTGGCAGCGGATGTCGTCGAAGGCGTCCTCGAACGCCTCGGCACCGGTGAGGAAGGCATCGCCGCCGCTGTCGAGCTTGTGCAGCGCTTCCTGCGCGGTGGCCGCGAACTTGAGCGGGTTGTTCTCCGAGCGCTGGATCACCGTGACCGGCAGGCGGAAGGTGTTCTTGATCTCCGCCCGCGCACGCAGGGCTTCCATCACGCCTTCCACGACGATGCGCAGGATGCGTTCGCGCTCGTCGCTGGCGGGCGCGGCGGGGGCCGCCGGCGGGGCGCTTGCCGGCGCGGGCGGCGGCGGCGCGAAGTCGCCCTGGGTCAGGTCCCAGTCTTCCGGCAGCTGGTGCGCGCCGCGCGGAGCGGCGGGAGGACGGAAGTAATCCTGGGTCGACGGACTGTGGTGCCAGGCGTCGGCATCGCTGTGGGCGCGCGTCGGCGGCGCCGCGGCTGGCTGCAGCAGGCGCAGCGGATCCAGTTCCGCAGGCGCGCTCGACAGCTCCAGGTCGACGGACGCCGGCGGCAGCACGGACGCCCGCGCCGGCATGGCCTCGGACGGGATGCCCCGCCACAGGTCATCGAACGGATCGGCCTCGGGCAGCACCGCCGAGGCCGGCGCCGCCACGCGCACCGGGGCCGGCGCGACCTGGGTGAGATCGGGGTTGGCCGCATCGAAGGCCGCCGCTGGCGCGGCGTTGGCGCCGATGGTCTGCAAGCGCACCTCGATCTCGAAGGTATCGACCTGGAGGCGGTCGCCTTCGCCCAGCATCGCCGGCTCGCCGCGCACCAGCGCGGTGCCGTTGAGCAGCATGCCGTTGGTGCTGCAGTCCTCGACGAAGTACATGCCGTTGAGATAGCGCACGCGGGCATGGGTGCGCGAGACGCCGGAGGCCGGCAACACCCAGTCACACTCGTCGGCGCGGCCGATGCTGCCGCCGTGCTGGACGAAGGTCTTCTGCGCGGCACTGCCGAACTGCGCCGCATGGCGGCCGCTGACGGTCAGGATCAGGTTCTGCGGAAGGGTCACGCGGGCGGTGCTCCGGGTAGCGCTGGACGGTGGGAACGGTGGAAGGCGCGCATCACGAGCTCCCGTCCAGCAGTGCCAGCGCCTGCCGGGCATAGCCCTGGCGTCGGGTCTGGAATGCGTGCGTATCGGCGGCGGCGAGCAGGTTGAGGGCGGCCACCGCGGCGCGCGCGGTCAGGTGCTCGGGCGGCGGCACGCTGGCGTGCTGTCCGGCCGGCGCAAGGCTGCCATCGGCCCAGCCCGCGCTGGCCGCCAGCCAGGCACCCAGCGAGGCATAGCCGCCGGCGTTGGCGTACTCGAACGCCGCGCGCCGGTTCGCCTCGCCCGGCTCGCGTAGCCATCGCTCGGCCAGGGCCGCGCCGGCACGGGCTTCCGGCGGCAGTGGCTCGTCGCGGGCGCACTGGCACAGCCAGGCCACGACGTAGCGCTTGGGCAGCAGGCGCGCGGCCAGCTGCAGCGCGGCCTGGACGTGGCCAGCCTCGAGCAGGGCCTGCACCGCCTGGCGCGGCGTCATCGACGGCTGCAGCACGGCGCGGGCCCGGGGATCGACCTGCATCTGTTCGCAGGCCTCGGCATAGGCGTGGGCGGGCGTGTCCATGAACGCGCTCATCCGATGGTGATGAGCGCGGCGGCCAGCTTGGCCAGCGCATCGCCGGACAGGCTGAGCATGGGCGCCTTAACTTCGGCGCTGGCGCCGCCCTGGACCTGCAGCATGGCGTCCGAATGCATCTTCAGGCTGGCGCCGGCACCGATGTCCATGGTCGCCCCGGCCTTGATCTTCACCTGCACGCCGCCTTCCACGCTCACCGCGTTGGATCCCTCGATGCGGATGTCCAGGCCCTTGATGGCGATCTCGCCGGAGCTTTTCATCACGATGCTGGACGCACCGGTGACCAGTTCGATCTCGCTGCCGGCATCGAGCTTGAACTTCCGCCGCACGGTCGTGCTGGCGTTGGCGCCGACGTCCAGCTGCTCCTCGTTGTCGACGGTGATCCTGCGGTCATGCTTGACCCTGCCGGCCTGGTCGTTGTCGATCGTGTAGCGCTGGTCATGGCGCACGTCCAGCTGGTGGTCGTGCTCGACCAGCACGACCTGGTCGTTCTCCACCTCCACGTGCATGTCCTTCTGCGCGTGCAGCAGGAAGTCCTCGCTGCCCTTGCGGTCCTCGAAGGCGATCTCGTTGCAGTCCTCCGCCCCGCCATCGGGATGGCTGCGGCTGCGGATGCCGCTGCGCGTGCGCTGGTCGGGCAGCGGCCACGGCGGCATGTGGTCGGCGTTGTAGACGCTGCCGACGATCAGCGGGCGGTCCGGATCGCCGTCGAGGAAGCTCACCAGCACCTCCTGCCCGACCCGCGGAATCGCCTGCACGCCCCAGCCCTTGCCGGCCCAGGCCGAGGCCACGCGCACCGGGCAGGAGACCTTGCCGTCGGGGCGTGCCGGCGTACTCCAGTGGAACGTGACCTGCACGCGGCCGTGCTGGTCCACCGCGATGTCCTCGTCGCGCTCACCTGCCACCACCGCGCTCTGCAGGCCGGCGATGCGCGGGCGCGGGGTGAACGGCGCGCTGCGGAAAGGCAGGCGCGCCTCCAGCGCCTCGAAATGGCAGGACACCAGCGGGACACGGCCGGCGCTGCTCGCGCCCTCTTCCAGCACGGTGCGCGCGCCGACCACCAGGTACTCCTGGTTGCAGGCCGGCTGCGCGCAGTCGGTCAGCTCGAACAGCTGGCCCACCGCCAGTCCCCAGGCGGTGGTGTGGCCGGTGCAGGCGGCGCGTTCGGCGTTGTGGGACTCGGCGCGCACCTGTGCGTAGCGCCGGCCATCGCCCAGCGTGGGATGGGCGCCATGCCATTCGTAGCCCTGCAGGCCATCGATCGCGTGCAGGCCACTGCCGCCGAGCCGTTCTTCGGCCAGCAGGCTGGCGCGCGGGCGCAGCGGATCGTAGTCGTCGAGCTGGTAGCCGGTGGGATGCACCTGGCGACGCTGGCGCCACTGCGCGACCGCGGCGATGCGGTCGTCGGCGGCCGCGGCATCGGCGCGCCACGGCAGGCGCTGGAACGGGGCCTGCCGCGCGTGCGCGCCGATGCCGTCGGCCAGCACCATCGTGTGCGCGCCGGCGCCGTGCTCGAAGTAGTAGTAGATGCCTTCCTGCTCGAGCAGCCGGGAGAGGAAGTCCAGCCCGCTCTCGTGGTACTGCACGCAGTACTCGCGTACCGGATAGTCGCCCGACAGGCTCACCCGCACATCGCTGTAGCCGATCTCGCGCAGCAGCGCGCGCGCCAGGTCCGGGACATTCATGCCGGTGTGGATGCGGCAGTCGCGGCGCTGGCCCAGCAGCCAGGGCTTGGGCACCAGGGTGAATTCCAGCGCGGTCCAGGTCAGGTCGTCGACCACGCGCGAGCCCTGCTGTTCGACCGTCGCGATGATGCCGTGGAAATGCCGCTCGCCCTCGTCCTGGCGCAGCGTCACCGACATCGGCGTGCCCAACAGGGCGGCCAGGTCGGGGGAGGCCTCGCTGCACAGCGCGTCGACCACATGGCGATACGGCCGGCCGAGCGCGTCGCTGGCCTGCAGGCGCACGAACCGCAGCCGCTCGCCGAGGTCGGATTGCAGGGTGATCGTGCGCGCCATCGCCGCGTCGTCCGGAAGCCAGTGGGTATGCCGCCGGCCGCGTCACGCGCCGTCGCGCCCGCACCGGCCTGCCGCGGGATGCTCACACGCTGGCGCGCGCGGCAGCCGACATTTCGTCTCAGCGGCCTGCGCGGGTGGCGACCTGCGTCGGCGGCGATTCCGCCTGGCGGATGACGCCGAGTGCTTCGTCGCGCACCGAGCGCTGCGAGGTGTTCAGCAGTCCCGGATCGCGGGCGATGACCGGGTCGAGATAGCGCGTGCGCACGGCCATCATTCCCTCGGTGTCGTCGAGCTGCGCGTAGATGTCGTACAGGGCCGAGGCGCTCTCGGTGGTATGGGCATCGTAGATGCCGCGCCGCTCGTCGCGCATGCGCAACGAAGTGGCGAAGGCATCGCGCGCGGCCGGCAGGTTGCCGGCGCGCTCCTCGATGCGGCCGAGCAGTTCCCAGGTCGCCGACACCAGCTGGTGCTTGGGCATGACCTGCAGGTAGCCGGCCAGCGCCTGGCGCGCCTGCGCGCGGGCCTCGTCGGTGCGGCCGGTCGCGACCAGCCGGTTGGCCAGGCCGCCGCGCGCGTAGAGCGTGTCTGGGTGGAGCGGTCCGAGGGTGCGCAGCCGCGCGGCAAGCACTTCGCGCTGCAGCCCGAGTGCGCGCTCCAGCTTGTCCGGCACGTCCTGCTTGCCGAGCAGGCGGATCAGCTCGGCCTTCGAACGCAGCGTGTCGGGGTGATCGACGCCGAGGACCCGCTGCTGGCGCTCCAGCAACTGGCCCATGAACGCCTCCGCGTGCGCCCAGGCCAGCGCGTCCTGCGACAGCCGGACCATGTTGTAGCCCTCCAGCGCCATGGCCTGGAGGGTATCGGGGTGGTCGATGCCCAGCTCGCGTTCGCGGTGGTCGCGCACCTCGGCGGCCAGCGCCAGGGAGCGCTCGTACTCGTTGCAGCTGTTGAGCAGGTCGGCCAGGGTGAGGGTGGCGGCGAGCGTGCGCGCGGCGTCGCGGCCGTACTTGGCGCGGAAACGCGGCAGCAGCGGCTGCATGCGGGCCAGTGCCTCCTCCCGGCGGCTCATCCGGGTGAGCGTGTCGACGATGTCCAGCTCGACGTCCAGCAGGGCCGGATCCCGTGCATCAACCTGCCGGGACCACACGTCGACCAGCCGCAGCTGGCGCGCCAGCGCCTCGGGCTGGTGCCCCTGCGCCAGCAGGACCCGCGCCTGCAGGCTGTCGGCGCGCAGCCACAGCGGGTCGTTGTCCGGCACTTCCGGCGCCAGCTCCCGCACCTGGGCGAGCAGGGCATGTGCCGGTTCGAAGCTGCCCTGGCGGTAGAGCGCGTTGGCCAGGTCGATCGAGGCGGCCAGCACCCGCGAGGGCGACTGCGCCTGCCCGCGCAGGTCGTCGAGCACCTTGTGCAGTTCGTCGATCGCCGCCGGATAGCGGCCGATGGCGATCAGCACGCGTGCCAGCGACTGGCGCAGGTCGGTGGCCAGGGCCGGGTCGTCGCTGAAATCGTGCTGCAGGCGTTCGAGCGCGTGGGCCACGATGTAGCGCTCCAGCAGGTCCCGGGCGATGTCGGTGGCGGGAAGTTCCCCGGCGCCGGCGCCGGGGTGCGCGACCGCGGCCATCGCATGGCCCATCGCGTCGATATCCACGCTCTGCAGCATTTCCTGCTGGAAGGCCACCGTGCGTTCGAGCTGGCGCTGCCGCTGCGTGGCCATCAGCTGCTGCGCATGCGCCTGCGACAGGGCCCACAGCGAGGCCACCAGCCCGACGACCACGCACACCAGCACCGACAGGGCCGCGGCCACCGGCAGGCGATGGCGCTGCAGGAACTTACGGGTGACCAGCAGCGGCGGGCTGGGCACGGCCAGCGGCGGCTGGTCGTGCTGCCAGCGGTCCAGGTCGGCGAGCAGGCTGGACACTGCCTCGTAGCGCCGGGCACGCTCGGGATCTGTGGCCTTGCGCACGATGGCATCTAGTCCGTCCGCGAGCGCGCGACGCAGCGCGCGCACCGAGCAGCGGCGTGCGCGCGCGACCGTTGCCTGGCGCGCCGGGGTCAATGCCTGGAAGACGCGCAGGGGCGACAGCCCGGCCGTGGACTGCGCCGGTGGCGCCTGGCCGCACAGCAGCTGGAACAGCATCACGCCCAGCGAGTACACGTCGCTGCGCGCATCGATGTCGGACTGGCTGCCAGTCTGCTCGGGACTCATGTAACCCGGCGTGCCCCCGGACCATTGGTCGTTCGCACCCGCCACGCCGGCCATGGCGATGCCGAAATCGATGATCTTCGGCTGCGGATGGCCGTCCACGTCGCCGACCAGCACGTTGCTGGGCTTGAGGTCGCGGTGGATCACGCCCTTCTGGTGCGCGTGCTGCACGCCCTGGCAGGCCTGCATCACCAGCTGCACCCTGCGCGCCAGCGAGGCGCGGGCCTCCTCGCACCAGCGGTCGATGGCCTCGCCGTCGATGTACTCCATCACCAGGTAGGGGCGCTCGCCCTCGTGCACGCCGGCGTCGTAGATCTGCGCGATCGCCGGATGATGCATCTGCGCCTGCATCCGGCACTCGAATTCGAAGAACGCGCGCTGGCGCTCGTCCAGGCCCGGATTGGCGATCATCTTGATCGCCACCTGCTGCTGGTAGGCACCATCGGCACGATGGCCCAGGTAGACCCGGCCCATGCCGCCGGAGCCGAGCAGCCCATCCACGGCCCACGGCCCGCAGCGGGTGCCCGGCGGCAGCAGCGGCGGCGGTGCGGCCAGGCGCGTCACCGCGTGCTGCAGCGGCACGCGCAGGCGGATGGTCGCCTCGGCCTCCACCGCCAGCATGGCCTCCAGCTCGCGCAGCAGCAGGGCGTCATGCGCCGCCTCGCGCTGGACGAATTCCTCGCGCGCCTCGCGCGGCAAGGCGCTGGCTTGGTGGAACAGTGCCTCCAGCTGCCGCCAGCGCTCGGCGTTCAACATGGGGTGAGCCGCGCGGCCAGCCATACGCGCACGAAACGCAGGTCGCGTTCTGTCGTGGGCACGGACACGCCCAGCGCCTGCGCGGCCTCGGCCACGGTCATGCCGACCAGTTCGGTCAGTGCGAACGCGCGCGCCTTGCGCACGTCCATGCGCATCAGCTCGTCGAAGGCCTCGGCAATCCCGGCCAGGTCCACCGGCTGCACGCCCGGGTCGACCAGGCGCATGGTCAGCGTCACCATCTCGCCGCGACGCTTGCCGCTGTCGTGCATGCGCGCCAGATCGACCAGCAGGTGCCGCATCTGCAGCGAGGCCAGCGCATAGAAGTGCGCCCGCGAGGCGAAGCCGTTCTGCCGCGACGACAGCCGCATCCAGGCCTCATTGACCAGTTCGGTCGCCTGCAGCCCGCCGTCGGCGTTGCGCGACAGGTTGCGCACCGCGATGCGATGCAGCTCGTCGTAGACCTGCCGCGCGAGCGCGTCGCTGGCCGGTGCATCTCCCTCCTGCCAGCGCGCGAGCAGGCGAGTGATGGAATCTTCCGGTGTTGGGGGGACATCGGTGTTCACTGGCACTCCTTCCGTGGAACCGCACCATCCGGTGGCATGCAGCGCCGGTCGCGCCCGCTTGGCGATGGAGCGGGCCGGCCCTGCCGCGCCCCTGTACGGCAACCTGGTCAGGGTTGCTGCGCTTCCCACTTTGCCGGCAGGCAGTGCCGGCAAACCGCGGATGATGGCCAGGGCACACCGCCAGCGACCCGGCATTTCGTCTCACGCTGCCCCGGTCGCAGGGCGCACAGGATGGGCAAGCAACAGGCACGAAACCGTGATTGGAATCGCATTCCTGCGCGTGTGTCAGCGCTGACACGGATCGGCGGGAGCCGCGTCACAAACGCCGGTACTCCAGCGGGGCGGGGCTGACTGCCGGCAGTCAGCCAACCAGCACGGTGAAGCAGCCCAGCGCGATCACCCCGCCGTGGGCGGTGGTGTCGCCCAGCCGGGCGGCTGGAAGGCCACGGATGAAGACCTTGACCGAGCCCTTGACGATGCTGTCCGGCGGACCGACGCAGGTGCACAGATCCGATACCCGCGCGGCCGGCAGTCCGCCGATCAGCACCGTCGGCGCGCCGGGCGCGGTGATCGGGCCGCCGACGTGCGGGACCACGCCGGTCACCATCGGGCAGGTATGCAGGTCGGTCAGGCGGGCGGCGGGTTGCATGGGCTCGGAGGGTCAGGGTCCTGACGTGGGGACGGACGAGTCAGACGTCGCCCCAGCTGACGACGATGGGCAGGTGGTCCGATGGGCAGCCCGTTCCGCCGACCGTGTATCCACCCATGACCTTGGTAGTGAATTCGGCCTGGTATTCGGCAATCCCGCGGTAGTCGAATGCTTCAACGTGGACTTCGTTGTTGCGACTGGTCACCGCGTAGTCATAGGTCTTCTTCAACACGTCCTTGCCCTGGAAATAGGTATTTGAAACCTTGAAGGTCTCTCCGCCGTCGACGATATCCATGTCCTTGAGCGCCTCAATGGCGGCGGCGATGTTCCATTGCTTCAGCGCATTGCCGCCGACGAGCAGTTTCGACCCCTTCGCGAACTCGCTTTCCAGGTACGTGATGTAACGATCACGCTCTTCGATCAGCACGCGAGGCTCGCAGTTCATGTCGCCGAACAGCACGGGCTGTGCGCCGACTGTCGCGTAGTAGATCTGCACCCAGGCCCGGATGATCTGCAGGGGAGCGCCACCGCCCTTGCCGGAATTTGCGTGCAGCACGTAGATGTCGCGATCGTGGCGGACCATATGCCTGATCGGAGCGACGTTGTGGGCGAAGCCTCCGGGCAGCACGCCGAAGATTTCGCTGTGGGCCCTCAACTGCACCTGCGTCGGCACGACCGGGACTTCGTCACCATCGCGGATATGGGCATAGCCGAGCTGGGCCATCGTCCTGCGGGCAGATCTTCTCTGCCTGTAGCCATGCTTTGGAACTTGCTTGGTCGTGGTGTTGTTAACGCCAACCACGATCTCGAAGTCCGAGGTGACCTCGCACAGGTAGGCGTCGCTGACATCGGCATTCTCCATCAGGTAGCCGATCACCCAGCCGACCATGCCGCCGACACGCGGATCGGTTCCCTCGCCCAGCCTTTCGACATTCCAGAACACTACCCTCGGCATACCCACCCCTCCCTCGTGATGACCCCCGTCCCCTGGCTCTGACAGATCGCCGTCACGGCGGCGGTATCAGATAGACCTTCTCGCCCGCGGTTCCCCGATCGACGACGTTGAACGCGTAACCGGAACGCAGCAGGTAGAAGATTTCCATGGCAGTCCAGCTGGGACGGTCCTTGCCCTTCGCGTCGTACCAGAGCAGGGTGCCCCTGCCCTGCGTACTGCATATCTCGTAGAACTCCTCCGGCCCTATCTGCTGCCGTGCCGCGAACAGGTCGATGATCTGTCTGGGGATCGAGCGGTAGCGATTTTCCGGGTCCATCTTCAGCTTGAAGTGGGCCTTGGCATTGATTCCTCCCTCGACCCAGGCGACGTTGAGCCCCGGCGACCAGTTATTCGCATCCAGGATGCGCTTCCTGCGATGGACGGTCTTGCCGTCGTTCTTGAGCACTGCCGGCCCTCCAACGTACTGCCTGCTGCCGATGTAGAGCCGGTTCTTGCCCGAATCGCGCACCGACTGTGCATTGCCATACACGCCCCGGGAATCGGCGACGATGGTCTTGCGGTTACCCAGGTCCTCCAGCTTGTCCCGCGCTTCCGCCAGCCGCGCCTCCAACCCCTGCCTCCGATCCGCTATCTCGTTGATCCTCGCCAACATGGCGCTCCTGCGGTCGTTGTAGGTCGCCAGCTCCTGCGCGGAGACCTTCGCCTGATCCTTGTAGGTGCGCGCCAGCTTGGCCAGCTCGCTGCGTTCCGCCGCCAGGCGCAGGTCATGGTTTTCGACGCTGGCGCTAAGGCTGCGGATCTGCGGCGCGAGCGCAGACGCCTCCTGGTCCTCGTTGCGCAGCAGCTGCTCCCACATCTCGCCGGTATAGGCGGCCCACCCCTGCGTGAACTGGCAGTTGTCGCACGTGAGCGCAGCCAGCTCGTAGGCATGGGCCTGCTCGAAGATCCTGATCGCCCTGCACTTCTTGCACGTATACGTCGGCATGTCCTGGATCCCCTTTTTGCTCAGGCGAACTCGTACCCGAACCTGCCATCCGTCACGCCGACCCTGGCACCGCAGACGGCATCGCCGGCCAGCATCCGTCCCAGGAACTCCCGGCTGATCTCAGGGAGCATCGTGTTGGTCAGGATGGCGTCGATCATGCGTCCGCCCGATTCGCTCTCGGTGCAGCGGCTGACCACCAGATCCACGACCGCCTGGTCGTATTCGAACGGGATGCGATAGCGCTCTTCCACGCGCTTCCTGACCCGTTCCAGCTGCAGCCGCACGATCCGGCCGAGCATGTCGGCGCTCAGCGGGTAATACGGAATCGACACCAGCCGGCCGAGCAGCGCCGGCGGGAACACCTTCAGCAGCGGCTCGCGCAGGGCCTTGGCCATGCCCTCGGGATCGGGCATCAGTTCCGGATCGCGGCACAGGCTGGCGATCAGGTCGGTGCCGGCATTGCTGGTCAGCAGGATGAGCGTGTTGCGGAAGTCGATCTTCCGGCCTTCGCCATCCTCCATCCAGCCCTTGTCGAAGACCTGGAAGAACAGCTCGTGCACGTCCGGGTGCGCCTTCTCTACTTCATCCAGCAGCACAACCGAGTACGGCTTGCGCCGTACCGCCTCGGTGAGCACACCGCCCTCGCCGTAGCCCACGTAGCCCGGCGGCGCGCCCTTGAGCGAGGACACCGTATGCGCCTCCTGGTACTCGCTCATGTTGATGGTGATCAGGTTCTGCTCGCCGCCGTACAGCGCTTCGGCCAGCGCCAGCGCCGTTTCGGTCTTGCCCACGCCCGAGGTGCCGGCGAGCAGGAACACGCCGATCGGCTTGCCGGGGTTGTCCAGGCCGGCGCGCGAGGTCTGGATCCGCCTGGCGATCATCTCCATCGCATGGTCCTGGCCGATCACCCGCTGGCCGAGCAGTTCGGGCAGGCGCAGCACGGTGTCGATCTCGTTGCGGGCCATGCGCCCGACCGGGATGCCGGTCCAGTCGGCGACCACCGCGGCCACGGCCTGGTAGTCCACGGTCGGCAGGATCAGCGGCGACTCGCCCTGCAGCGCGGCCAGCTCGTCCTGCACCTGGCGCAGGCGGGCCAACAGGTCGACGCGTTCGTGGCCGGCCGGCGGTGGCTCGGGCAGCGCCTCCGGAGCCGGCTGCACCGCGGCGGCGGCTTCCAGCACGCTGCCGGTGCCTTCCACCGGTGCGGCGCCGGCGCGCAGTGTCCCGCGTAGCGAAAGCAGTTCGTCGACCAGCGCCTTCTCCTGGTTCCAGCGGGTTTCCAGCGCGTCCAGGCGTGCCTGTTCGGCGGCGCGGGCGCGGGCGCAGGCATCGGCGCGCTCGGCCGCCTCGATGCCGATGGCCTGCTCGCGCTCGATGATCTGCTGCTCGGTATGCAGCGATTCGAGCCGGCGCCGGCTGTCATCGACTTCGGCCGGCACCGCATGCAGGCTGACGGCCACGCGCGCGCAGGCGGTATCGAGCAGGCTGACCGACTTGTCCGGCAGCTGGCGCGCCGGGATGTAGCGGTGGCTGAGCCGGACCGCCGCCTCCAGCGCCTCGTCGAGGATCTGCACCTGGTGGTGCTGCTCCATCATGCTGGCCACACCGCGCATCATCAGCACCGCGCCGGCCTCGTCGGGCTCGTCCACCTGCACCGGCTGGAAGCGCCGGGTCAGCGCCGGATCCTTCTCGATGTACTTCTTGTACTCGGCCCAGGTGGTGGCGCCGACCGTGCGCAGGGTGCCGCGCGCCAGCGCCGGCTTGAGCAGGTTGGCCGCATCGCCGGTGCCGGCCGCGCCGCCGGCGCCGACCAGCGTGTGGGTTTCGTCGACGAACAGGATGATCGGCTTCGGACTGGCCTGGACCTCGTCGATGACCGCACGCAGGCGCTGCTCGAATTCGCCCTTCATGCTCGCGCCGGCCTGCAGCAGGCCGACATCCAGCGCGCGCAGCTGCACGTCCTTCAGCGCCGGCGGCACGTCGCCGCGGGCGATGCGCTGGGCCAGGCCCTCGACCACGGCGGTCTTGCCCACGCCGGCCTCGCCGACCAGGATCGGATTGTTCTGGCGGCGGCGCATCAGGATGTCGATGACCTGGCGGATCTCGTCGTCGCGGCCGAGGATCGGGTCCAGCTTGCCGCTGCGGGCCTGCTCGGTCAGATCGGTGGTGTAGCGCGCGAGCGCCTCCTGCCGCCCCATCGCCGCCGGCGCGATGGCGCCGCTGGCTTCGCCGGGTGCGCCGGCGTTGCCCAGCTGGAAGCCGTCGGTGGGACGCTGGCCGTCCTCCGGCGAGCCGGCGACGATCGCGGCGAACCGGTCGCCCAGCGCCTCGGGCTTGAGCTTGTCGAATTCGCGCGAGATCGCGCCCAGCACGTTGCGCAGCGTACGCACGCTGAGGATGCCGACGATGAGGTAGCCGGTACGGACCTGGGCCTCGCCGTAAGCCAGCGATGCGTAGACCCAGCCGCGCTCCACCGCTTCCTCGACGTTGGGCGACAGGTCGGTCACGCCGGCGGCACCGCGGGGCAGGCGATCCAGCGCGGCGGTAACGTCGCGCGCCAGGTGCGAGGGCTCGATCTGGAAATGCTGGGCGATGCGGTGCAGGTCCGAGTCCGGCAGCTGCAGGACCTGGTGGATCCAGTGCACCAGTTCGACGTACGGATTGCCCCGCAGCTTGCAGAATACGGTGGCGCTTTCGATCGCGCGGTAGGCCAGCGGGTTGAGCTTGCCAAACAGGGCGTTGCGGCTGATCTCGGTCATCTCGGGGTTCCTCGTCGATCGGGGAAGGCGTTGGCCAGGCGCGGACGCACCACGACCTCGTCGGCGTCGGCCACGCTCCATGCGCGCTGGCCCATCCAGGTATCCAGGCCCAGCCGGCCGCTGCGCCCCAGGCGCATGCGCGGTACCTGGTCGGCGCGCAGCAGCAGCTGGACATCCCAGGCCTGGGCGTCGCCGGCGTAGCTGCGGACCACGGCGCTCAGCTGCGCCAGCGCGCGGCCACCGGGCAGCCACTGGCGGAAAGTCGGAAGGTCGAGCGGACCGATGCGCAGGCGGAACCGGTGCTGGCAACCGCGCACCTGGGCGCCCAGCACCGCGCTGCGGCCCAGGCGGTTGGCCGCGCCGCTGCCGCCGAGCTGCAGGCGCGCCTCATCCGGCAGGCGCATCCATTCGGCGACGAATTCGATCACCCGCACCGGCACCCGCATCGCCTGCTCGAGCAGGCCCTGCAGCCCTTCCCGGTTGCGCGCGAGCGCGCCCAGGCGGCCGGCGAAGTGGCGCCTGCAGTCGTCCGGCAGCGCGTCGCGGTCGCGCAGGGACGGCTGGGCGATCCCGACCAGCGCGCCAAGGTACAGGCGGAACCGGTCGTCATCCGGGCGCTCGGCCTGCACCACCGGCTGCGCTTCGGCCCAGGCGCGGTAGAACAGGCTGAGCATGCGATGGTGGAACAGGTCCGCGAAGGCGACCAGGCTGCGGTCGCGGGCATTGCGCTGGCGCTGCAGCGCGTACTCGGTCAGGTGCAGCGGCAGCGGCGCATTCGGCCCGAACAGGCCGAGCACGAGTCCATGCAGCGCCGGCGGGCGGCCATCCTGGCCGGGTTCCAGGCGGTCGATGTCCCGGCTGGCGAAGGCCAGCGTCGGGGTATGGCGCAGCCGCAGCGCATCATCGGCCGGACGGGTGGAGTGTCCCAGCCGCGGCTGCTGCGGATGCGTGCGTTCGAGCAGCCGCAACGCAGCGAACAGCTCGAACGCCTCCGGCGTGCGCGCCAGCGCGTCGAGCAGCGCCGCGCGTGGCGCGGCTACAGCGGCGGCACTGCGCCCGGACAGGCTGTCCATCGCGCCACCTCGTTGCGTTCGACCGTGCGCAGCACGGTCTCGGTGAAACTGTTGATCGACACGTAGCGGGCGAAGAACTGCCGCAGCACCGCGCCGAGCAGGTAGGCGCCGGTGCCTTCGAACGCGTTCTCCTCGCAGGTCAGGGTGATCTCCAGCCCGCGGCCGAAGGTGATCGGGCCGGGAACCGGAATGCGCCGCACGATCGGCCGTGCCTGCACCGACTTCAGCCCCTCGATCTGCCGCTGCGCGCCGGCATCATGCCGGTCGCAGTACAGCGAGAGGATTTCGCGCAGGGCATTGGCGCCCCGGCCGTCGCCGTCTTCGAACAGCGACAGGTAATTCAGCTGCAGGTGGCTCAGCAGCTTCCACGCGCTCTCGCCGCCATCGCCGGCCGGTCGCGGCCGGGTCGGCCCGGCCACGCAGCGCACCGCCGCCACCGGCGCGCCGTTGTCGACCTGGAAATCGGTGCTGCCCTTGCCCACCGGCATCTGCAACGGCAGGTCGCGGTTGCTGCACAGCAGCTGCAGGCCCAGTTGGCGCAGCCGGCTTGGGTAGGCGGCGTCGCCGGCATCGACCAGGCTGACGAACAGTTCGCTGCCGACGTAGCTGGAGCGCGCGCCCTGGCGCCGCTGGCGCGCCGACAGCTGGCGCGGCTCGCGCCGCAGCGTGTAGTACGCCGCATGCGGATCGTGCCAGGTCCGCGCGTCGCCCCCGTAGAACGGCTCGAAGCGCTGCTCCGGGGCCTGGCTGTCGCCGTAGCCATCCACCTCGCGGACGCTGTGGATCTCGAAGTCCATCGGTCGCGTGCGGTCGGCCAGCACGTGGTACTCGTGGCGCCCGGGGTCGAGGTGGATGCGGTCGGCGCGGCGCGGGAACAGGTTGATCGCCGGCGTGCAGAACAGCCGGAAGTGCTCGGCCGACACCGCGTTGTGCAGGCTGGCGACGCTACGGTCGAACAGCACGATGATCTCGAACGCCTGCCCCGGCACCCGCTGCAGGGTGCGCCGCAGCGCGGTGAACTCGGCGAACAGGAAACGCTCGGGGCAGGCGAAATATTCCTGCAGCAGCCGGTAGCCGCCGAACGAACGCCCGTCGTACGGCAGCAGGGCATCGCCGTCGTCGAAACCCCGGGCGCGGATGCCGTCGGCGCCGTGCCAGGGCGAGGTGATCGAGCCGGCACGCACCTGGTAGGCGACGGCATTGCCGAGCAGCTGTTCGTACAGGCGCTTGGACGCTTCGCCACCGGCCAGGAAAACCGGCAGCGTATCCAGCGCCAGATCCTGCACCTGGTTTCCGGCCTGGCATTCCAGCCGCAGGCGCAGGCCGGCGCGCGCGGTCGCCGCACCGGCCGGCGGCATGACATCGGCGGCGGCGAGCGCGGCCGGACTGTCGAAGTATTTCGCCTCCACCAGCGCCAGCGGCCACAGCGTGACCTCGTGCGCGGTGCGGTATTCGCAGGCGGTGCGTTCCTCCGCCCCGACCTGGCCGCGCAGGGCGCTGTGCCTGGGCACGCGGTGGCCGGCGGCCAGGTTGGCGTCCTTCAGGTCGGGCTGCAGCTGGACGACGGCCATCGACGGCAGCGGCGCCAGGAAGTGCGGGTAGACCATCTCCAGCAGGTGCTGGGTGAACACCGGGTACTGCGCCTCGAGCTTGAGCTGCACGCGCGCGGCGAGGAAGGCGAAGCCTTCGAGCAGGCGCTCGACGTAGGGATCGGCGCATTCGATGCCGTCCATGCCCAGCCGGCCGGCGATCTTGGGAAATTCGCGCGCGAACTCGGCGCCCATCTCGCGCACGTGCTGGAGCTCGCGGTTGTAGTGGCGCAGCAGCCGCGGGTCCATCAGGCGTAGCCCTCGACGAGGTCGAGCTTGCCGGTTTCCAGGTCGACCTCGGTGTTGAGGTACAGATTGAGCGGGATCGGCTGGGCCCACATTTCCGAACGGATGTCGAAGACCAGCGACTTGCGGTCCATGCGCGGGGCGCGCGCCTGCACGGTGACCTGCAGGGTGTGGGGGATCAGCCGCGGCTCGTAGGCCAGGATCGCCGCGCGCAGACGCTGCTGCAGCTGGGCCACGTCCAGCCCGGCCAGCTCCAGGCCGGTCAGGTCGGGGATGCCGTAGTTCACGACCGAACGGGCCACTTCCGGATAGGCCGCCAGGGCCTGGTCGCTGGCCATCTGCACGCTGTTGAGGAGCCAGGAGAGATCGCGCGTGACGCACTCGCGCAATCGGCTGGGCGAGATCACCCGCTGCTCGCGGCTCTCCTCACCGCGCTGCGGTTCCTCGTCGGTGAGCCGGTCCAGCAGCGATGGCTGCAGGCGCTCGGTGGTGGTCAGCTCGGCCATGGGCGCAGGTCACGCCGGCGCGTCGAATACGATCCGGCGCGTCTCCAGCAGCGGATACTCGCCCGCGTCGGTGGCGAACATGCGCTGGCCCAGGCCGTGCCCGATCGGGTCCCACTGCGTCCGGCGCGCCAGTTGCAGCAGCGGATCGCCGCTGTGCTCGCTGCCCGGATAGCGCACCGGCACGAAGACCACGCTCTGCGCGCCACTGGTCCAGACCAGTTCGGCCGACAGCCAGACGGTGTCGCGCAGGTCCGTCGGCGCATCGATGCGCAGCTCGCGCAGCTGCGAGAGCGGTGCCCACGCATAGCCGGACTGCGTCACCAGCTCCAGGCAGGGACCGAAGCGGGCGTCGGCATCGCCCAGCCAGGCGAAGGCGGCTTCGTCGATCCTGCCGGAGACCGCAGGCGCCTGCTCCAGCGCCAGCTCGCGCAGGCTTGCCGCGGCATCGGCCTGCCCCTGCTGTTCCAGCTGCAGTGCCTGCAGCAGCGGCGCCAGCCACGGCTCGGGCGCGCCCAGCACGTTGGGCAGGCGTTCGCCCGCGAAGACCGCCGCGCGCTCCCCCTCGGCGCGCAGCAGGACCTCGCAGGTCGCGGCCAGCAGCAGGTGCGCCGGGGCCAGCTGGGCGGCTGCCTGCAGCTGCTCGCCCGCACGCCGCCATTGACCCAGCACCGCGAGCAGCTGGAACAGGAACAGCCGCTCGGACGCATCGGCCGGCGCCGCCCTCACCCTGGCGGTCAACGCCTGCAGCGCCTGCTCCGGCTGGCCGGCGCGCAGCAGCGCCGCGGCCGGGTTTGCGGCAATCGTCGCGCCGGGAGAGGTGTGCTCGCTGGCCATGATGATCAGGCCGTCGCCACGGCCTGCATGTCATAGGTGAACGTCTTGGCCGCGCCGTCGGCTGCGCCGTCCGGCTTCTGCGGCTGGAAGCCGTACTGGAACTTGCCGAAGTGCAGCGTGATGTTCTCGGTCAGGCGATCTTCGCCGCCGGAACCGCCGGTGGACACCGAAGTGATCATCACGCCATTGCTCAGGTGCAGGGTGACGTAGTCGGTCTGCTCGCCGGTGGCATTGGTGACGTACAACCAGGCCTCTTCCAGCCGCGCACCGGTGGCGCAGGCCTGCAGGATCGCGTTGGAGCTCTTGTCGACGTACTTGGTGATGGAAATGTCCTGCACGTGCGACTTCCCGCCGGCGCTCACGCCGCCGCTGTGCAGGTCGCCGCTGTTGCTCACGCCCCACGACCAGGCCAGGACCGGGATCTCGTTCTTGTGCTTGCCGTGGGTGGATCCACCTTCGATGGTGACCTTGCCGCCCTTGAACTTCAGATGCATGTCGAAAGCCATTGACCTACTCCTTTATGCGTTGTCCGTTGCGAAAGGCCGGCGTGGCAGGCGCTACGCCGGCGGGGATGCGGATGGAATCAGGCCTTGGCCTGCGATGGCAGCCGCGAGACCAGGCGCAGCGACACGGTCAGGCCTTCCAGCTGGTAGTGCGGCTTGAGGAAGAACTTGGACGTGTAGTAGCCCGGCGCGCCTTCCACTTCCTCGACCACCACCTCGGCAGCGGCCAGCGGGTGGGTGGCCTTGTACTCCTCGCTGGAGTTGGCCGGGTCGCCATCGACGTAGTTGAGGATCCACTTGCCCAGCCAGTCCTGCATCTGTTCGCGGCTGGCGAACGAGCCGATCTTGTCGCGCACGATGCACTTGAGGTAGTGCGCGAAGCGGTTGCAGGCAAACATGTACGGCAGCCGCGCGGCCAGGGCCGCGTTGGCGGTGGCTTCCGGATTGTCGTACTCGGCCGGCTTGTTGAGCGACTGCGCGCTGATGAAGGCGGCCATGTCCGAGTTCTTGCGGTGCACCAGCGGCATCAGGCCCATCTTGTCCAGCTCGGCCGAGCGCCGGTCGGTGATGGCCACCTCGGTCGGGCACTTCATGTCCACGCCGCCGTCGTCGGTCGGGAAGGTGTGCGTGGGCAGCCCCTCCACCGCGCCGCCGGACTCGATGCCGCGGATGCGCGAGCACCAGCCGTACTGCTTGAACGAGCGGTTGATGTTGACCGCCATCGCATAGGCGGCGTTCTGCCAGGTGTACCTGGACGAGTCGGCGCCGGCGGTGTCCTCCTCGAAGTCGAACTCCTCCACCGGGTTGGTGCCGGCGCCATAGGGCAGGCGCGACAGCGTGCGCGGCATGGCCAGGCCGATGTACTTGGAATCCTCAGAATCGCGCAGCGAACGCCAGGCGGCGTAGTCCGGCGTGGAGAAGATCTTGGCCAGGTCGCGCGGGTTGGCCAGCTCGTTCCAGCTGTCCATCCCCATCAGCTTCGGTGCGGCGGCGGCGATGAACGGCGCGTGCGCGGCGGAGGAGACCTGGGCCATGCCGGCCAGCAGCTCCACGTCCGGCGGGCTGTTGTCGAAGTAGTAGTCGCCGACCAGGCAGCCATAGGGCTCGCCGCCCAGCTGGCCGTATTCCTGCTCGTAGATCTTCTTGAAGACCGGGCTCTGGTCCCAGGCCGTGCCCTTGTAGCGCTTGAGGGTCTTGCCCAGTTCCTTCTTGGAGACGTTCAGCACCCGGATCTTGAGCTGGGTGTCGGTCTCGGTGTTGTTGACCAGGTAATGCAGGCCGCGCCAGGCGCTTTCCAGCTGCTGGAAGTCGGCGTTGTGCATGATCGCGTTGAGCTGCTCGGTCAGCTTGCGGTCGATCTCGGCGATGTAGGCCTTCAGCGTCTGCGAGACATCGTCGCTGACGATGTCGGCGCGACCGAGTACCTGCTCGGCGAGCGTGCGCACGGCCGACTCGACCTCTTCCTTGGCGCGCTCGCTCTTGGGCTTGAATTCCTTGCTGAGCAGGGCGGCGAAATCGCCTGCTTCGAGGGTGGCGGCAACGCCGCCGGCTTCGGCCAGCTGTTCGGTGCTCATGGGCTCACTCCTGTTCCGGCTTGGGCGCGGATGCCAGCGCCTGCAGCAGCGCCGGGTCGCGCATGGCCTGCGCGATCAGTCCCTCGGCGCCGGCCTTGCCGTCCATGTAGGTGTCGAGGTTGGCCAGCTGCGTACGTGCTTCCAGCAGGCGGGCCAGCGGGGCGACCTTGCGGGCGACGGCCGCCGGCGAGAAGTCGTCCATGCTTTCGAAGGTGATGTCGACGTTGAGGCTGCCCTCGCCGGTCAGCGTGTTGGGCACGGTGAAAGCCACCCGCGGCTTCATCGACTGCAGCCGGTTGTCGAAGTTGTCCACGTCGATCTCCAGCGCCTTGCGTTCTTCCAGCGCCGGCAGCTCGCCGGCGTTGGCGCCGGACAGGTCCGACATCACGCCCATCACGAAGGGCAGCTGCACCTTCTTCTGAGCGCCGTACAGCTCCACGTCGTATTCGATCTGCACCCGCGGCGCGCGGTTGCGGGCAATGAACTTCTGGCTGTTTGCCATGGCTGGCCTCCGGTGTTGAGCATCCGATCCGGCGCGGAGGACACAGGCCGGCGGCATGTCGTTGCCGCTGCCGCCGTGGTCACGTCGCCATCCCGCCCGTCCCCGGACGCGCGGCGCCCGGGACGGTCCCTTGCGCCTTCCCCGGCTACCGGTGCATGACCGCGGTCGCGGGGGATCGACGCCGGGGGAGTCTAGGAAGCCGGGCCCGTGGCGAGCCCGACAATTCGTCTCAGCCGTTTCGGCGCGGCATCGCTGGCGCGGCGGTGATGGGATCGGCTCGGTTTTCGCGGTTTATCCCTGTGACAGGCCCCAAGGGGGTGGGCCGAAGTACCGCGCCATGAACCACGTCTGCTCTGCTTCGGTGATCGGCCTGCTGGCCGCCGACCTGCACGCCACCCTGGCTTCCCGCACCAGCGCCGCACCCGGCGGCGTGGCTGCCGAACAAGCGAGACTGGGGGACATCCTCGACTACATCGACGCGCACCTGGGCGAGTGCGAGCTGGACGAGCGGATGATCCGGGCGGCATTCAAGCTGTCGCGCGCGACCCTGTACCGCTGGTTCCAGGACCTGGGCGGGGTGGCGCGCTACATCCGCGAGCGACGCCTGCGCCTGGCGCATCGCCACCTGCAGCGCGATCCCGGCTGCAGCCTGACCTGGCTGCTGTACGAAGTCGGCTTCGCCTCGGAGCGGCAGTTCCAGCGCGCGTTCCAGGCGCGGTTCGGCATGTCGCCGGCGAGCTGGCGGCTGGCATGCCGGGGAGTACCGCGTGAGCGGCTGTGTTGATCCGTGGGGGCGGCTTCAGGCGCGATTCGGGGGTGAGGCGATTCGCGGCTGAAGCCGCTCCCACAGTGCGGTTGCGGACATCGCGGGGCAGGCGGCGAGCCGCCATGCGGGTTCACCTGATGACAAGCACCGGCAAGCCGCTGTGGGTCAGCACCTCGGTGGTCTGGCTGCCCAGCAGCACCCGGCTCATGCCGCGGCGGCCGTGGGAGGTCATCACGATCAGGTCCGAATTGCAGGCCTTGGCGGTCTCCATGATGCCCTCGGCGGCGTAGCGGTCCAGCACGTGGTGGGGCTGGGCGGCGATGCCGACGGCGGCAGCGGCCTGCAGCGCAGGCTGCAGGATCGCCTGGGCACCTTCCTCGCGTTCCTTGCGGTACTCCGGGCTGGCCTCGTAGCCCACGCTCCAGCCCATGGCGTCATACATGCCCATGGCCCAGGGTTCGGAGACGGTGACGATATCGACCTGGACACCGAGCGGCTTGGCCAGCGCCAGGCCCTGCTGCAGGCCACGCTGGGACAGCTCGGAACCATCGACGGCGATGAGGATGCGCTTGTACATGGAGGCTCCCGTGCGGCCGTCGGGGGCGGCCGTTCGGGCGGACTATAGCGCCATGGCCGTCAGCGGGCCTTGATCCCGATCAAGACCCGCCCGGCGGCTAGATCACGGTGAGGTTGGCGTAGGCCAGCACCAGCCACTTGGCGCCGTCCTCGTCGAACTGCACCTGCACGCGCGCATGCGCGCCGCTGCCCTCGTAGTCGGTGACCACGCCGCCACCGAACTTGGGATGGGTGACATTGGCGCCCAGGGCAATCGCCGGTGCCTCGATGGCCACCGCGGCATAGCTGCGCGAGCTCCCGATCGAGGCCGGCCGCGAGACCTGGATCCTGGGCCGGACCTCGTTGAGCAACTCGCGCGGGATCTCGCGCAGGAAGCGCGAGGGCATGTTGTAGTTGTCCTGGCCGTGGATGCGCCGCGACTCGGCGTAGCTGAGCAGCAGCTTCTGCCGGGCGCGGGTGATGCCGACGTAGGCCAGCCGGCGCTCTTCCTCCAGCCGCCCGCTTTCCTCCAGCGATCGGGCGCTGGGGAACAGGCCGTCCTCCATGCCCGCCAGGCAGACCAGCGGGAACTCCAGCCCCTTGGCCGAATGCAGCGTCATCAGCTGCACGCCGTCCTCGCCGGCCTGCGCCTGGCCTTCACCGGCTTCCAGCGAAGCGTAGGCGAGGAAGGCGACCAGCTCGGTCATGCCCTGGCTTTCCTCGTCCTCGTCCGGGCGCACGAAGCGCGAGGCCACCGAGACCAGTTCGTCCAGGTTCTCGGTACGCGATTCCGAGTCCAGCCCACCGCGGCTTTCCTTGGCCCAGTGCTCGCGCAGGCCCGAGCGTGTCAGCACGTGGTCGATGCGCTCCTTCAGCTCCATGCCGCCGGTCTCGGCGGACAACTGCTGGACCAGGTTGAGGAAGCCGGCCAACGCATTGCGGGCGCGGGCGTTGAGTTCACCGGCCTGGGCGCTGAGCATGGCCGCCTCCCACATCGACAGCGCGCCGGCGCGAGCCACGCGGCGCACTTCGTCCAGGGTGCGGTCGCCGATGCCGCGGGTCGGGGTGTTGACGGCGCGCTCGAAGGCGGCGTCATCGTCGCGGTTGGCCAGCAGGCGCAGGTAGGCGAGCGCGTCGCGGATTTCGGCGCGCTCGAAGAAGCGCATGCCGCCGTAGACCCGGTACGGCACCTGCTCGGCGATCAGCGCTTCTTCGAAGGCGCGCGACTGCGCGTTGCTGCGGTACAGGACCGCGACTTCGCCATAGCTGCCGCCGTCGCGCACCCACTGGCGCGCGCGCTCGACCACGTAGCGTGCCTCGTCGATCTCGTTGTAGGCCGCATACAGGTCGATCGGGTCGCCCTGCCCGCTGTCGGTCCACAGCTGCTTGCCGATCCGGTCGGGATTGTGCGCGATCACCGCGTTGGCGGCGCCGAGGATGTTGGCGGTGGAACGGTAGTTCTGTTCCAGGCGGATGGTCTGCGCGCCGGGGAAGTCGCGCAGGAAGCGCTGCACGTTCTCGACCTTGGCGCCGCGCCAGCCGTAGATGGCCTGGTCGTCGTCGCCGACCACGAAGACATGCCCGCTGTCGCCTGCCAGCACGCGCACGAAGGCGTACTGGATTGCATTGGTGTCCTGGAACTCGTCGACCAGGATCTCGCGGAAGCGGGTGCGGTAATGCGCCAGCAGCGCCGGGTTGTCGCGCAGCAGCTCGTGGGCGCGCAGCAGCAGTTCGGCGAAGTCGACCAGGCCGGCGCGGTCGCAGCGCTCCTGGTAGTCGGCGTAGGCCTGGCGCAGGGTTTCGGTCCAGTCGTCGCGCGGCTCGGGCTGGATGTGCTGCGGCCGGCGGCCCTCGTCCTTCTGCTGGTTGATCCACCACACGATCTGCTTGGGCGGATAGCGCGTCTCGTCCAGCTCCATGCCCTGGACCACGCGCTTGACCAGGCGCAGCTGGTCGTCGGTGTCCATGACCTGGAAGCCTTCGGGCAAGCGGGCATCCTGCCAGTGCAGGCGCAGCAGGCGGTGCGCCAGGCCATGGAAGGTGCCGATCCACATCCCGCGGCTGCCGTTGCGCAGCTGCAGGTCGGCGCGGTGGCGCATCTCGCCGGCGGCCTTGTTGGTGAAGGTCACCGCGAAGATGCCGTGGGTCGGCACGCCGTGGACTTCATTGAGCCAGGCGATGCGATGGGTCAGCACGCGGGTCTTGCCCGAGCCGGCACCGGCCAGCACGAGGTAGTGGCCGGGCGGTGCGGAGACCGCCTCGCGCTGGGCGGGGTTCAGGTGATCGAGCAGGTGAGAGACATCCACCGGCGCATTTTACCGGCTTGCGCCGGCCATTGCCGTCACGCGGGATCGGCCAGCAGCGCGGCGGCGACCTCGGCGGCCTGGGCGCGCAGTTCAGGAATGGCCAGGCTTTCCCACAGGCGGCCGATGCGCAGGCTGCCGATCACGTGCAGCGAGGGCGATGGCCGGCCACGCGCGTCGATGACCCGGCCGGTGGCATCGCTGTCGATGCCGATCCCGTGTGGCCCGGGCACCGCCAGGCCATCGCCGAGCAGCTGCTGCAGCAGCGGATTGCGCATCGCCTGCACGCGCATTTCCACCCCGGTGGCATTGAGCAGGCGCTGCACGTCCAGCCGCAGCGTCTCGCCGGCGTGGTCGCGACCCTCCACCCGCACGCAGGCGCCCAGCGGCCAGGCCGCATCCAGGCGGGCCCGGTGCAGGCGCAGCAGGCCGGCGCGGCGCATCGCCTCCAGCCTGGCATGCACGCCTGGGTCGATGCGGTGGCGGTGCACGTCCCAGTAACGCACGACATGGCGCAGGAAGCGCCGCTGGTCGGCGTCATCCAGGCTCTGCCACAACGCCTGGCCCAGTGGGCGCAGGCGTTCCATCACCGCCTGCCACGGCGTGCCCTGCGCCTGCGCCGCGGCCACGATGCGTCGCAGCGCGCGCATCCGCGGGCGCAGGCGCAATGCCAGCAACGGGGCGGGATCGAACTCGAAAGGCGCGACCGCGGCATGGGGAAGCGGCATCAGGCCGTGGCGCGAGACCACATGCACCGGCGCGGCATGCGCGCGGCCGGCCAGCGTGATCGCGCTGTCGACCATGCTCAGGCCCGAGCCGACGATGCACAGCGTCGCCTCGGCCGGCAACTGGGCCACCGCTTCGGTATCCCAGGCCTCCAGCCGCGCGTTCTCAGGCAGTGTGGAGGCGCCCCGCAGCGGCAGCGGCCGCAGCGCGTTGCCGACCGCCAGCACGACCTGGCCGGCCGCCAGCGACCGTCCATCGCGCAGCCGCAGCCTGAATCCGCCGCCGGTGCAGGATTCGAGCGCGTCGACGTGGGCGGCCAGCACCGTCAGCTGCCCCGCGCTGCCCGCCTGCGCGCTGGCCAGCCGGTCGCGCAGGTAGGCGGCGAAGTGCATGCGCGGCAGGTAGCGGTGCGCGAGCGCGTCCGCGGGCAGGTCGCAGGCGTTGGATGCGCACAGGTACTCGACGAAGTCGCCGGGCGCATCCGGCAGCGCGCTCATCTTGCCCGCCGGCACGTTGAGCAGGTGCTCCGGGCGCCGCGTCGCATAGGCGATGCCCTCGCCCAGCCCGGCGTGCGGCTCCAGCAGCGCCACGCGCAGGCCGGCAGGCGCCCGGCGCAGCAGCTGGATCGCCGTCATCACGCCGGCGGCGCCGCCGCCGATCACGGCGACATCATGGTCCAGCAGGGGTTCGCACACGCTCATCGGCGCCATTGTAGTGGATGGGCGATGAGCGGCCGCCGGCGCGAGCCTGCGCTACATCAGCGCATCGGCCAGGCGGGCGATGCCCTCGCGGCTGCGGCGCCAGGTGGGGCGCTGGCGCCAGGCCGACAGCACCAGCGTACGCGCGTCCGACAGGTAGTCCTGTTCGATCCGCCGCAGCTGCTCGACGATGGCGCGGTCGTAGCACAGCAGGCCGATCTCGGCGTTGAGCGCGAACGAGCGGATGTCCAGGTTGATGGAACCGACCACGGCGATCTCCTCGTCCACGCTCAGGTGTTTGGCGTGGAGGAAGTGCGGGCGGTACAGCGCGATCTTCACGCCGCAGCGCAACAGCTCGTCGTAGTACGCCTCCTGCGCCCAAGCGGTGAGGCGCTGGTTGTTGCTCTCGGAGAGGATCAGCTGCACGTCCACGCCGGATACCGCGGCGATGCGCAGCGCGCTGAGCGTTGCCTCGTCGGGCACGAAGTACGGCGTCACCAGGACCACCTTGCGCCGCGCCAGGTGGATCAGCGCGTTGATCGCGTCGCGGGCGTTCTCGTACGGATAGGCTGGCCCGCTCGGCAGCAGCTGCGTGGCTACGCCGCCCCTGTCGACCGGCGCGTCGGCCAGTACCTCCAGGCGTTCGCCGGTCTCCACGAACCAGTCGCTGGCAAAGACCGCCTCCAGGTGGTTGACCGCCGGCCCGCGCACCCGCGCCACCAGCTCGCGGTTCGGATGGCCCGGCACGAACTCCGGCTCGGCCAGGTTCTGCGAGCCGACAAAGGCGACGCGGTTGTCGATCACGGCGATCTTGCGATGGTTGCGCAGGTCCATGCGGCCGCTGTGCGGCCAGCGCAGGCCGCCGGGCAGCAGCGCCTGGACGATCACCCCGCCCTCCCGCAGGCGGCGCCGGTAGCGGCGCAGCGCGCGCTTGGCGCCGACCGCATCCAGCAGCACGCGGCAGTGCACGCCACGGGCTGCGGCGCGCAGCAGCGCCAGCACCACGGCTTCGCCGACGGCGTCGTCGAACATCAGGTAGTACAGCAGGTGGACGCGCTCGCGGGCGCTGTCGATGTCCGCTACCAGCGCCGCCAGCGACGCGCGGTAGTCGTCAAGCAATTCGACCGCATTGCCGTGGGTGGGCATGAAATCGCCCTGCCGCTCGACCAGCGGGGCGATCTCGTCGATCGCGGTATCCGGGCGCGGCGTCCAGCGCAGCGCGGTCAGCGGCGCCTGCTGCTCGCGGATCACCAGCGAGGCCTGGGCCTGGCGGGCGATGCGCAGCCGCGACAGCCAGGGATGGCCGAACATCAGGTACAGCGGCAGGCCGAGCAGCGGCACGAAACCCACCAGCAGCAGCCAACTGCGTGCCGCCCCGGGCGTGGTGCGGGCGGGGATCCAGCACAGCGCGGCCAGCCGGATCAGCCAGTCCAGGGCCAGCAACCAGGTACCTTCCAGCCACTCCGGCAGCATGCGCGATCCTCCTGAGCCTGTCCGGATTCTGCCCCAAGCGGGGCCCTGCGCGGGTCACCGGACGGCATCTGCCGGAAACGACGAAGCCCGCCTTGCGGCGGGCTTCGAAGCACGGCGATCGCGGGATCGGCGGGCGGGCGCAGGGCGCCCGGCCGGGATCACTTGATCTTGCCTTCCTTGTAGATCACGTGCTTGCGCACGACCGGATCATACTTGAGGAACTCCATCTTGTTCGGAGTGTTCTTCTTGTTCTTGTCGGTCGTGTAGAAGTGGCCGGTACCGGCCGAGGAAATCATACGGACCTTGTCGCGCTTGCCTGCCATGATGCTTTACTCCTCAGACCTTTTCGCCGCGCGCACGCAGCTCAGCCAGAACGGAATCGATGCCGTTCTTGTCGATGGTGCGCAGTGCATGCGCGGAAACACGAAGCTTGACCCAGCGGTTCTCGCTGGCGACCCAGAAGCGGCGCTCGTGCAGGTTGGGCAGGAAACGACGGCGGGTCTTGTTGTTGGCGTGGGAGACGTTGTTACCCGTCTGGACACGCTTGCCGGAAACTTGGCATACGCGGGACATTGCGCACCTCGATAGATTTGATGCCTTCCTTAGCCAGGAAGACGGCGGCCCCGATGGCTTCGCCACCACACGTCAAGGGAATCAAGCAGTTACGCTGTTTCAGGCAGGCCGGAGTCCGTGCATCCGGCCACTACGCCGGTCAGACCGGGCACAGCGAGCCGCGCATTATGCCCGTTCCGGCGCCCCGCCGCAAGACTTATCCACACCCGGCGGGACCGCCGCCGGGCGCCTCCGCCCCCGGAGGGCTCAGTGGCTGGCCGCCTTGGCCCTGGCGGGCGCGGCCTTGCTGTCGGCGATGAACCGACGCACCTGCTGCTCGAGCACCGGCAGCGGCACCGAGCCCTGGCGCAGTACCGCGTCGTGGAAGGCACGGATGTCGAACTTGTCGCCCAGGGCCTGCTCGGCCTCGCCGCGCAGCTTGACGATGGTGATCTCGCCGAGCTTGTAGCTAAGCGCCTGCGCCGGCCAGGAGATGTAGCGGTCGACCTCGGTGGTGACCTCGTGCTCGCTCAGGGCGGTGTGGTCGCGCAGGTAGGCCAGGGCCTGCTCGCGGCTCCAGCCATCGTGGTGCACGCCGGTGTCGATGACCAGGCGGCAGGCGCGCCACATCTCGTAGGTCAGCCGGCCGAATTCCTCGTACGGCGTCTCGTAGATGCCCATCTCCTCGCCCAGCTTCTCGGTGTACAGCGCCCAGCCTTCGCCGTAGGCGGAAATGTAGTTCTCGCGGCGGAAGGCCGGCTGGTCGCCCTGCTCCTCGGCCAGCGCGCCCTGCAGGGAGTGGCCCGGCGAAGACTCGTGCAGGGTCAGCGCCGGCAGGTTGTACAGCGGGCGCGATGGCAGGTTGTAGGTATTCACCCAGTAGGTGCCCACGCCGCCGCGGCCGGCGGTCCAGAACGGGGCGATGTCCGGCGGCACCGGCTTGATGGTGAAGCGGCCGCGCGGCAGGGTGCCGATGAACTTGCCGACCTGGCCGTCCACGCGCTTGGAGATCCACGCGGCGCGGTCGAGCAGCTCCTGCGGGGTCCTGGCGTAGAACTGCGGGTCGGTGCGCAGGAACTGCAGGAAGGCGGCGAAGTCTCCCTTGAAGCCGACCTGCCTGATGATCGCGTCCATCTGCTGTTGGATCCGCGCCACCTCGGCCAGGCCGATCTTGTGGATCTCCTCCGGGCTCAGGTCCAGCGTGGTGTATTCGCGGATCTGCTGCTGGTAGAACGCCTTGCCATCGGGCATCGCCTCGGCGGCCAGGGTGGTGCGCGCCTGCGGCACGTACTCCTGGCGGAAGAAGGTCAGCAGCTTGCCGTAGGCCGGCAGCACTGCATCGGCAATCGCCGCCCTGGCCTCGGCGCGCAGCTTGTCCTGCTCGGCGGCCGGGATCTGCGCCGGCAGCTGCTTGAACGGGGCGTAGAAGCTCGAATCGGTCGGATCCTTCACCTCGGCCACAGTCGCGATGGACACGTCACGGCCGTCCAGCACCGCCTTCGGCACGCTGAAGCCGCGGGCCAGGCCGGCACGCATGTTGGTGGTCTGCTGGTCGAAATAACGCGGCACGTCATTCAGCCGCGCGATGTAGGCACGCAGTTCTTCCGGCGTGCGCATCTGGCGCTGGGCCATGAAGCCCAGGTTCGACCAGAACGAGCTGTCGGCATTGAACGGCATCTCGTACAGGCCGAAGCGCACCTCGGAAGCCAGGTTCTCCACCTGCGGGCGATAGATCGCCAGGTTGACCTGGTTGGCCGGCGAGAGCCTGGCGGCGTCGAGCTTGTCCAGCTGCGCCAGCACGCCGTCCCAGACCTTCAGGCGGGCCTGCTGGGCAGCGGCCGACACGTCGGGCAGGTGCCGGTTGTCGCCGGTGGTATCGCTGTCCTCGTCGGCCTGGCCGGTCTCGGCCTGGCGCCATTTCCATTCCTTCTCGTAGATGGCGCGGAAGGCCGCATCGGCCGGGCTTTCGGCCGCCAACGCCGAAGGCGCCCGTGCCACCGGGGCGGCCAGCGTCGGCGCGGCGGCGCCCAGCAGCAGGGACAGGGACAGGGCGGAGGCGAGCGCGGATTTCACTGGACGGCAGCCTGGAAACGGAGGAAGTCCCGATGATGGCAGGCCGCGGCGCGCGGTTCATCGGTCGAAAGTCCTGTGGCAGGGACGCGCCATCGGGTCATCTCTCCGATAGCGCCCCGCGAGAAGTCCCGATGGGGCATTCCTTGCCTGCGGCGGACGCTGTCCGGCATGGAGAGCATCTGCATGCACGCGGGATATCGGCGGCTGCGCGCCGGACGCAGAAATGAACCCGGGCGGATCTACCTGCTGACGACGGTCTGCTTTCGACGCCAGCCGCTGTTCGCCGATTGGCGGTGCGCGCAGGCTGCGGCCGCACAGGTTGCGTCCCCGGCAAATTGGCCAGATGCCGATCTGCTGTGTTGGGTGCTGATGCCCGATCACTGGCATGGTCTGGTGCGCCTGCGGGACGGCGGCCTCCTGGGCAAGGCAATGCGCCAGGCAAAAGGCGCGATGGCGCGCGCCAGCAACCTGGCCCGGGGGAGAGGCGGCCTGGTCTGGGAGCCGGGCTACCACGATCGCGCGTTGCGGCGGAATCTGGATGTCCTGCCCGCGGCGCGCTACGTGATCACCAATCCCCTGCGTGCCGGACTGGTGCGACGGGTGGGGGACTACCCCTATTGGGATGCCAGCTGGCTATGAGATCGCGGCTCCGGTTGCCGTCGGGGCTGAAGCCCCTCCCACATCACCAATCCCCTGCGTGCCGGACTGGTGCGACGGGTGGGGGACTACCCCTATTGGGATGCCAGCTGGCTATGAGATCGCGGCTCCGGTTGCCGTCGGGGCTGAAGCCCCTCCCACAAATGCCCCTGCCATTGCACCGGATAAGCGAATCTGTGTGGGAGCGGCGCCTGTGGGAGCGGCTTCAGCCGCGAAGTCGCCGCAGGCGACCGGGCGACCAGCCGCCCTCACCCAATCCCTCAATGCGGAGCGCGGTCGCGCTTCCAGCCGCGGTGCTTGATGTCCAGATACAGGCTGTACAGCGCGGTGAAGGCGGGAAACAGGTTCTGCAGCACGCCGACCGAGTCCTGCTTGGCCGAGAACATGAAGTAGCTCAGCGTCATCAGGCTGCCGACCACGCTCATGTACCAGAACAGGCGCGGGATCACCGGCTTGCCGGCACGCTTGGAGGCGACGAACTGGATAAGCCAGCGGCCGCCGAACATCAGTGCGCCGACGTAGCCGATCAGCTTCCAGCCGGTGACATGCAGGCCACTCCAGAACAGCCAGGTCAGCGGCTGGTCGAGCCAGTGCAGCTCCACCTCAGCGCTCCTGCACGTCGGTGCGGCGACTGCGGGCGATTAGCCAGGCCACGCCGCGCAGGTCGCGGATGCCGACCAGCGCGCGGTTGAGATTGTTGTACTTGGATACGCCGGCGGTGCGATGGCGGTGGTTCACCGGCACGCTGACGGTCTTCCAGCCGGCACGCTGCATCAGCGCCGGCACGAAGCGGTGCATGTGGTCGAAGTACGGCAGGTCGAGGAAGGCAGCGCGCTCGAACAGCTTGATCCCGCAGCCGGTGTCGGGGGTGTCGTCGTGCAGCATGCGCGCGCGGATCGCGTTGGCCCACTTCGAGGCCCAGCGCTTGGAGCCGGAGTCCTGGCGGTTGACCCGCCAGCCGGCGAACAGCTTCACCACCGGCGCGGCGCCGGCGCGGGCCTCGAGCAGCCTGGGGATGTCGGCCGGGTCGTTCTGGCCATCGCCGTCGAGGGTGGCGATCCAAGGCGCGCGCGCGGCCCTGACGCCGTTGCGCACCGCCGTGCTCTGCCCGCTCTGCTGGACATGGTGCAGCACGCGCAGCTCGGGATGGTTGAGCTTCAGCGACTCGAGCACGGCCAGGGTGTCGTCGCGCGAGTTGTCGTCGACGTAGACGATCTCGAAGGCAATCCTGCCGCGCAGCGCGGCGACGATCTCGCCGACCAGCGGCGCCACGTTGTCGCGCTCGTTGAAGACCGGGACGACGACGGAAAGTTGGGGTTCGCTCATGGCTTCAGGCCGTTGTTTCGCGCTGCGAAGAGGGGACGACCGGGCATTGTCGCCATGGCGACTGACCGGGCGGTGAAGTCAGGCACGTTCGCCGAAGTAATCCCGGCACCACTGCACCACGGGCGGCAGGCCGAGCTCGATCGGGGTCGCCGGATCGAACCCGAAGGCCTCGCGGGCCCGCCGGGTATCGGCCATGGTTTCGACCATGTCGCCGGGCTGCATCGGCTTGTAGATCTTTTCCGCCGGGCGGCCGGCGGCCTGTTCGATGACCGCGATGAAGTGCTCCAGCTCGACCGGGGTGTGGTTGCCCAGATTGAACACCCGGTGCGGCACCGGGGCATCGGCGGGATGGTCGAGCGCGCCCAGCACGCCGGCGACGATATCGCCGACATGGGTGAAGTCGCGCTTCATCCGGCCCTGGTTGAAGACCTCGATCGGCCGGCCGGCCAGCACCGCGCGCGAGAACAGCAGCGGCGCCATGTCCGGGCGCCCCCAAGGGCCGTAGACGGTGAAGAAGCGCAGGCCGGTCGTGCGCAGGCCGTACAGCTGCGCGTACGTGTAGGCCATCAGCTCGTTGGCGGCCTTGGTGGCCGCATACAGCGAGCGCGGCTGGTCCACGCGCTGGTCCTCGGAGAACGGCGGGGTGGCCGAGTCGCCGTATACCGAGCTGCTGGAGGCATAGGCCAGGTGGGCCACGCCACGGTGCCGGCACAGCTCGAGGATGTTGACGAAGCCGACCAGGTTGCTGTCGACGTATGCGTAGGGATTCTGCAGCGAATACCGCACGCCGGCCTGCGCGGCCAGGTGGACGACGCGGGTCGGCCGCACTTCGTCGAACAGCGCCTCCAGCCCGGCGCGGTCGGTCAGGTCGAGCGTGCGGATATCCACGGCCGGGCACAGCGCGGCGACACGGTCGCGCTTGATCTGCGGATCGTAGTAGTCGTTGTAGTTGTCCAGCCCGACCACGCGCTCGCCCCGCGCGGCGAGCGCACGGCAGGTGTAGGCGCCGACGAAGCCGGCCGCGCCGGTGACCAGGACCGTCATGCCGGTGCTCCTTCCAGCGCGCGCTTGCGCTCGGCGGTGAAGGCCCACCACGGCTGCGCCGGGCCGCCCTCGATGAAACGGGTGATCGACAGGAATACGTCGATCACGCAGGGATCGTGGATCTGCCCGGTCTGCACGCAGAGCTGGGCATACATGTCGTAGGGATCGCGACCGGCCAGCTGCGCCGGCGCCTCGATGCCGATGCGGCGCAGGTCCTGCGCGCAGGCCGGGCCGACGTTGGGCAGGTCGGTCAGGCACGCCATGTGGCGGCGGTCTACCTTGCTCGGGTTCATGCGGCTACCTGCGGACGACCATCAGCCCTGCGGGCGGTTGCGCAGCCGGTCCAGCACGCCGTCCAGCGTGTCCAGGTCGGTGTAGTGGATCACCAGCTTGCCCTTGCCGCCACGCCCGTGGGCGATGGCGACCCTGGTGCCCAGCGATTCGGACAGTTCGGTCTCCAGCGAGGCGATGTCGGCCTGCTGCGGCACGCGCACCGGCGCTCCGGCCTTGCGCAGCGCGCCCGGCACCTTGCCGGCGGCGAACTGCTGCGCGCGGTGCTCGACCTCGCGCACCGACCAGCCCTGGTCGGCGGCCTCCTGGGCCAGCTTGGTCGCCAGCTCAGGCGCCAGCGTCAGCAGGGCACGGGCATGGCCCATCTCCAAGCGGCGCGACTCCAGCAGCACGCGGATCGCCACCGGCAGCTCCAGCAGGCGCAGCAGGTTGGAGACCGACGCGCGCGAGCGGCCGACGGCCTCGGCCGCCTCGGCATGGGTCAGCGAGAATTCGTCGATCAGCCGCTGCAGTGCCTGGGCCTCTTCCAGCGGATTGAGATCCTCGCGCTGGATGTTCTCGATCAGCGCCATCGCGATGACGGTGCGGTCGTCCAGTTCGCGCACCACCACCGGCACTTCGGCCAGGCCGGCGAGCTGGGAGGCGCGCCAGCGGCGTTCGCCGGCGACGATCTCGAACAGGCCCGCGCTCAGCTCGCGCACGACGATCGGCTGGATGACGCCCTGCGCCTTGATCGATTCGGACAGCTCGGCCAGCTTGGCCTGGTCCATCTCCTGGCGCGGCTGGTACTTGCCCGGCTGCAGCTGGCCGACCGGCAGGTGGCGCAGCAGCTCGCCCGGCTGCGGTTCACCGGCCGGATCGATGGCCGGCGCTGCCGCGGCGGGCACGGCGGCGGCGCCCTTCGGGCCCAGCAATGCCTCCAGGCCGCGGCCGAGGCCGCGCTTCTTGGCAGGGTTGGGCTTGCTGGTCATCAGGTGATCTCCACGGCCCGGGCGGCCTTGCTGCGTTCATCCTGGCGGCGGATCACTTCGCCGGCCAGTCCGAGATAGGCCACGCCGCCGCGCGAGGCGCGGTCGTAGCCGACGATGCTCTGGCCATGGCTGGGCGCCTCGGCCAGGCGCACGTTGCGCGGCACGATGGTGCGGAACACGCGCTCGCCGAAGTGCTCGGTGAGCTCGGCGGACACGGCGTTGGCCAGGTTGTTGCGGATGTCGAACATGGTGCGCAGCACCCCTTCGATCTCCAGCTTCGGGTTGAGCTGGGCGCGCAGCGCCTCGATGGTCTCGATCAGCGCGCTCAGGCCTTCCAGCGCGTAGTACTCGCACTGCATCGGCACGATCACCGAGTCGGCCGCGGTCAGCGCGTTCAGGGTCAGCAGCGACAGCGCCGGTGGGCAGTCGATCAGGATGAAGTCGTACTGGTCACGCAGCGGCTGCAGCGCGCGCTTGAGCCGCTGCTCGCGCTCGGACTGCTCCATCAGCTGGATTTCGGCCGCGGTCAGGTCGATGTTGCCCGGCAGCAGGTCGAAGCCCTCCGGCGCGGTGAGGCGGATCTGCTCGGCGGTGCTCTCGCCCAGCAGCACATCGCAGGTCGAGGCGGCCAGCTCGCGCTTGTCGATGCCGCTGCCCATGGTGGCGTTGCCCTGCGCATCCAGATCGACCAGCAGCACGCGCTTGGGCGCGCGCGCCAGCGCGGCCGCCAGATTGACTGCCGTCGTGGTCTTGCCGACGCCGCCCTTCTGGTTGGCGATCGCGATGATCCGGGCCATGCGGAGGTGCCTCGTGGGCAGGGTTGGGACCGGGCATTATGCGGGCTGCGGACGGCAAAGGTGAAACCGGGTCGGCGCTGTGGGCCGCCGCGCCGGCTTTCCCGCCCCTGCGGCCGCGCCGGTCCAGGGCAGCCCTGGACGGCCTGCGCTCAGGCCGGATCCCGGCCCACCACCACCAGATGGCGCTCGCCTTCCAGGCCCGGGACCGCCAGGCGATGGACCCCGCGCATCGACCAGCCGGCCGGCAGCGCGGCGATTTCCTCGTGCGGGTGCACGCCCTTCATCGCCAGCAGCGTGCCGCCGGGGCGCAGCAGGTGACCGCCGACCTCGATGATCCCGGCCAGGGTGTCCAGGGCCCGCGCGGTCAGGTGGTCGTGGGCCTGCGGCTCGTCCAGCGCCTCGGCGCGGGATTCGGCCACGCGGGCGTTGCCCAGCCCCAGCTGGCGCACGGCCTCGCGCATGAAACGGGTCTTCTTGCCGTTGCTCTCGACCAGGGTGACCTGCAGTTCCGGCCGGGTGATCGCCAGCGGAATGCCAGGCAGACCGGGGCCGGTGCCCAGGTCGGCCAGGCGACCGCGTTCGATGTACGGCCGCATTGCCAGCGAATCGAGCAGGTGGCGCACGACCATCTCGCGCGGGTCGCGGATCGCGGTCAGGTTGTAGGTGCGGTTCCAGCGCGCCAGCAGCGCCAGGTAGGCCAGCAGGGGGTCGGCGAAGGCGGTGTCCAGGCCCATGGCCTGCAGCCCCTGCAGCAGATCGGTCCGCACTTCGGCGGGCAAAACGGCGTTGTTCATGGCGCGATTATCGCAGGCTCGGCCGGATACCACGCCAACGCCGCCCGGTAGCCCGGCGCGGCCAGCCATTCGTGCAGCGTCCAGCGCGCGGCCTCGCCCAGGGCCGGATCGCACCAGGCCAGGCGCAGCGCGCCGTCGGCGTCGTGCTCGAATGCCAGCCGGTGCAGGCCGAAGGAAATGCCGTGGCCGTGGGCCTTCAGGACCGCTTCCTTGGCGCACCACAGGCGGAAGAAGCGATCCGGGTACTCGGCCTCGGACAGGGCGTCCAGCCAGGCGATCTCGTCGGCATGGAAGAAGCGTGCCGCGACCTCGCGCATGCGCGGACGCGGGCGCAGTCGCTCCAGGTCCACGCCCAGCCGCACGCCCTCGCCCAGGCCGACCAGCAGCTGTTCGCCGCTGTGGCTCCAGCCGGTGCCATGGTGGTCCAGTGGCGGCAGCAGCCAGGGCCGGCCTCGTTCGTCGCGGGTCATTGGCACGGCCTGCGGCGCCAGGTCGAAATGCGCGCCCAGCAGTTCGCGCGCCTGCGGCTCGCCGCGGGTGCCGGGCACATGCGGCAGCAGCCACACCTGCACCTGGCCCCAGCACCAGTGCCCCTGTACGGGGCTGCTCAAGCCCATGCGCTCCGGACCGGGGCGTTGCGCGGCGGCGCGTCGGCCGATTCCGGCTTTTTAACGGCCGTTTCACGAACCGGCGCGTTGAATGGCGCTGCCGCATCAGTCCCGGTGCGGAACCGCAAGGCGAAAGGAGATTCGGGCATGGGCATCATCATCTGGTTGATCGTCGGTGGCATCGTGGGCTGGCTCGCCAGCATCATCATGCGCCGCGACGCCCAGCAGGGCATCATCCTCAACATCGTGGTGGGCATCGTCGGCGCATTGCTCGCCGGCTGGCTGTTCGGCGGTGGCATCAACGAAGCGATCACCCTGCGCACCTTCCTGTTCTCGTTGATCGGCGCGGTGATCCTGCTGGCAATCGTCAACCTGTTCACCCGCGGCAAGGCACGCTGAGCCACGGCGGTAACGCTTCGAAGCCCGGGCCTGCCCGGGCTTCGTCGTTCAGGGCGAGCGGTCGGCGGGATGGTGCACGCCATCCTCCACCGGGATCGGTCCCGGCAGCAGGTACGGGTCCACGCCATCCAGGCAGCCGACGTTGTAGCCGTACTCGCCGGGGTTGGAGCGCCGCCGGTGGTGGGTATAGATGCCGCAGGTCGCACAGAAGTAGTGTCGGGCCACGTGGGTGTTGAACTGGTACAGGCGCAGCTGCGAATGGCCCTGCACCACCTGTAGTCCGGCCACCGGAACGGAGGCGACAATCGCCCCACGCCGGCGGCACATCGAGCAGTTGCAGCGTCGCGGCCCGACGATCCCGTCGGGCAGCTGCAGCTCCAGCACGATGGCGCCGCAGTGGCAGCGCGCGGCATGCACCGGGCCGATCTGCGTGCCGCCCACCTCGACGATGCCCGGCATTGTCAGCGCCCCAGTTCGACCCACGCCGGGGCGTGGTCGCTGGGCCGGTCCCAGGTCCGCGGCACGCGGTCGATGCCGGCTGCCACCGCGCTGCCGCGCAGCGCGTCCGAGACCAGGGTCAGGTCGATGCGCAGGCCCAGGTTGCGGCGGAAAGCCGCCGCGCGGTAATCCCACCAGCTGAAGACCCCCGCCTCCTGGTTGTGCAGGCGGAAGGCATCGTGCAGGCCAAGCGCCTCGAGCTTGCGCAGCCCGCCGCGTTCGGCGGTGGAGGTCAGGATGTGGTTGTCGCTCCAGACCACCGGGTCGTGGACGTCGCGCTCGTCGGGGGCGATGTTGAAGTCGCCCAGCACCACCATGCGCGGATGCCGCTGCAGTTCGGCCTGCAGCCAGTCGTGCACCGCCTCGAGCCAGCGCAGCTTGTAGGCGTACTTGTCGGTCCCCACGTCCTGGCCGTTGACCACGTAGAGATTGACGATGCGCACATCGCCGACGGTGGCCGCGATCACGCGCTTCTGCTCATCCTCGAAGCCGGGGATGCCGACCTGCACCTCGGCGGCCAGCTCGCGCGAGAGGATCGCCACGCCGTTGTAGGTCTTCTGCCCGGCGAACACGCTGCGGTAGCCCAGCCCAGCCAGCTCGCCGTCGGGGAACTTGTGGTCCTCCAGCTTGGTTTCCTGGATGCCGACGATGTCCGGGGCGAAATCCTGCAGCCACTGTTGCAGGTGCGGCAGGCGCACATTGAGCGAATTGACGTTCCAGGAGGCGATGCGCATGCGGGCAGCTCGTTCGGCGAGGCGACCCATTGTCCGGACCCGGAGGGTCACTGGCAAAGGCCGTTCGCCGCCGCGCTATGCTGGGGCTCCATTCGCTGCGGAGCTGTGGCATGCACGTGACCGGCATCGGCGGGGTGTTCTTCCGTTCGCGCGACCCGCAGGCACGGGCGGCCTGGTACGCGACGCACCTGGGCGTCGGTCCGGTCGGCGACACCTGGACCTGGCAGCAGCAGGCCGGGCCCACCGTGTTCATGCCGTTCAAGGCGGACACCGATTACTTCCCCGCCGACCAGCCCTGGATGCTCAACCTGCGGGTGCGCGACCTCGACGGCCTGCTGGCGCAGCTGCGCACGTCCGGCATCGCGGTGGAAACCCGGGCCGAGTGGGACAGCCCCGAAACGGGCCGGTTCGCCCGCCTGATCGATCCGGAAGGCCTGCAGGTCGAACTGTGGGAGCCGCCGGCCGCCTGAGCGGGCTCAGCGCAGCAGCCAGCCGAGCAGGCGATCGATGCGGTGGTACGGCGGCTTGAGCAGGTCCGTGGCCGAGCGCCGCCGCTGCCACAGCACGGGCAACTGCTTGCTCATCGCATCGAAGCCGGCGCGACCGTGGTAGGCCCCCATGCCGCTGGCGCCGACGCCACCGAACGGCAGGCCGTTGGCGGCGAAGTGCAGCAGCGTGTCGTTGACGGTGACGCCGCCGGCCACGGTGCCGGCAAGGATGCGCTCGACCTCGGACCGCTCCAGAGAGAATGGATACAGCGCCAGCGGCCGATCACCGGCGGCGACATGGGCGATCGCCTCGTCCAGCGTGCGGTAGCCCAATACCGGCAGGATCGGCCCGAAGATCTCCTCGCGCATCAGCGCCAGGTCGGCTGGGGGGTCCAGTACCAGGGTCGGCGGCAACAGCCGTTCGGCGCGGGCGCGATCCGGATCGACGGTGGCCAGTTCGAGCACCTGGACGCCGCGGGCGCGGGCCTCGTCCAGCCATTCGAGCAGGCGCGCGTACTGGCGTTCGTTGACGACGCGGGTGTAGTCGCGCAGCGGGCCGGAGAAGTCGCCATAACGGGCATTCACCTCGAACCGCAGCGCCTCGGTCATCGCCGGCAGGTCGGCCTGCGGCAGCAGCAGGTAATCCGGCGCGATGCAGGTCTGGCCGGCGTTGAACCACTTGCCCGTGGCCAGGCGTGCGGCGGCGCTTTCCAGCGGGTAGCCGGGACAGACGATCGCAGGCGACTTGCCGCCCAGCTCCAGCGTGAGCGGGGTCAGGTTGGCCGCCGCGGCGGCCATCACCCGCCGGCCGACCGCGGTGGAACCGGTGAACACCAGGTGGTCCAGCGGCAGCGCGGCGAAGGCGGCGGCCACCTCGGCATCGCCTTCGACCACGGCGACGCGGTCTGCCGGGAACACCTCGGCTACCAGCCGGCGCAGGAAGGCGGCGGTGCGCGGGGCATGTTCGGAGGGCTTGAGCAGGACGTGATTGCCGGCGGCGATCGCGGTGGCGAGCGGCACCAGCGCCAGGTTGACCGGATAGTTCCACGGCGCGATGACGCCGACCACACCCAGCGGCACGGCGCGGATCTCGGCCCGCGCCGGCCACAACCGCCAGCCGGCACCGACCCGGCGCGGACGGCTCCAGCGGCGCAGGTGGCGCAGCAGGTGGTCGATCTCGCCCAGTACGGCCATGCCGTCGGCAAGCAGCGACTCGTGGCGCGAGCGATGGCCGAAATCCGCTGCTATGGCGCTGGCCATGTCCTCCAGGCGCGACTTGAACACCGCGCGCAGCCGCAGCAGGTCCGCGCGCCGCTGCTCGACCGGCGGCCGCCGGCGCTGCCAGGCTGCGCGCAGGCCGGCCAGGGTCGAATCGAGGGTGGCGACGTTGGCGGGTTCGTTCATGGCGCGAATATATCCGGTCATGTGGGACCGGGCTTCGGGCTGGGGGTGGCGGCAGTTTTCCGGGAAAGCGGGGCGCCCGCATTCGCGGGCTGTATTGGGGGTTGTTGAGGGCGCGCCTCGGGATGCGGAGGCTTGGCCCTGACTTGCGTTTAGGAGCGCCGCCCCGACGGGCAGGGGCGCGTCGGTTTCGGCAGACGTCCGTGTCGTGACGAAACCGAACGTTGCACATCCATGTGCAACTCGCGCCCCTACCCGCCGGGACGTCACCCGGCGCTTTTGTTTTCCCATTCTTCAGGGGCGCGCCGGGAGGGGGGGAAGAGAAGAGCAGAAGGATGCACTCCCGATTCGCAACGCCGTTGGCCAGTTCGCGGCTTCGCTGGCGATTGCACTGTAGGAGCGGCTTCAGCCGCGACCTGCCGGATCCCCGGTCGCGGCTGAAGCCGCTCCTACAAGGAGAGCCCCGACGAAGCGCAGATGCATCAGGTCAGGACAAGAATCGGGACGCCGCTTTTGCTCTTCTCTTCCCCCCCTCCGGCGCGCCCCAAAAGAATGGGAACAACAAAAGCGCCAAGCCCCGTCCCGTCGGGGGTGGGGTCGAGCGGGCCAGGGATGTGCCGGGCCGCGATTGCGTGTACGCGTCCCGAAAATGAGGCCGTCCCCACGGCAGGACCGAATGAAACGTCGATAGCACCCATCCTGGTGCGTGATGCCACGCGACGACCCCACCCCCGGCGGGTCGGGGCGCGCTCCTATGGACGTGCCGCGACAGTTGGAATGATGCCGTCGCCACGGCAGGACCGAACGAATAGCACGTAACACCACACCCAGGCTTACCGAAGCCGGGCGCGCCCTCAGAAAACCCCAATACAGCCCGCGAAAGCGGGCGCCCCGCTTTGCACCCATGGACCCAGCCAAGCGCAGCCAAAAGAAAACGCCGGCCACGAGTGCCGGCGCCGGGAGGGGGCCGGCGCGGACGCCGACCCTGGGGGGGTCCCCTGGGGGCTTACTTGCTGATGTCCACGTCCTTGGTCTCGCGCAGGAACAGCGTGCCGATGACCACCGTCATCACCGCCACGATGATCGGATACCACAGGCCGCGGTACATGTTGCCGCTGCCGGCCACCAGGCCGAACGAGATCGCCGGCAGGAAGCCGCCGAACCAGCCGTTGCCGATGTGGTATGGCAGCGACATCGAGGTGTAGCGGATGCGGGTCGGGAACAACTCGACCAGGTAGGCTGCAATCGGGCCGTAGACCATGGTCACGTAGATCACCAGGATCCACAGCAGCAGCAGCGTCATCGGGACGTTGATGCGGGCCGGGTCGGCCTTCTCCGGATAGCCGGCGCCGATCAGCACGCCCTTCAGCGCCTTGGCGAAGGCTTCCGAGCGCGACTTGCCCTCCTCCTTCGACAGCCCGGTGGCATCGTAGGAGGCCAGCTCGCCGCCGCCGACGTGGATGGTCGCCAGCGAGCCCGGGGCGGCCGGCTGCACGTCGTACGGCACGCCGGCCTTGGTCAGCGCGGCGGTGGCCACGTCGCAGGCACTGGTGAACTTGCGCACGCCGGCCGGATCGAACTGGAAACTGCAGGTGCTCGGATCGGCGACCACCAGCGCCGGCGACTTGGCGCGTGCCTCCTCGATGCCCGGGTTGGCGTAGTGGGTCAGGCCCTTGAAGATCGGGAAGTAGGTCAGCGCCGCCAGCAGGCAGCCGGCGAGGATGATCTTCTTGCGGCCGATCTTGTCCGACAGCCAGCCGAAGAACACGAAGAACGGCGTGGCCAGCGCCAGCGCGCCGGCGATCAGCAGGTTGGCGGTGGTGCCGTCGACCTTCAGTGCCTGGGTCAGGAAGAACAGCGAGTAGAACTGGCCGCCGTACCACACCACCGCCTGGCCGGCGGTGGCGCCGAGCAGGACCAGCAGCATCAGCTTGAGGTTGCCGCCCTTGAGGCTGTCGCGGAACGGCTGCTTGGATCCCTTGCCCTCGGACTTCATCTGCTGGAACAGCGGCGACTCGGACAGCTGCATGCGGATCCACACCGACACGCCCAGCAGCACGATCGAGACCAGGAACGGGATGCGCCAGCCCCAGGCCTCGAACGCCTCGGTGCCCAGGCCCAGGCGGGTGCCCAGGATCACCAGCAGCGACAGGAACAGGCCGAGCGTGGCGGTGGTCTGGATGAAGCTGGTGTACAGGCCGCGCTTGCCGTCCGGTGCGTGCTCGGCGACGTAGGTCGCCGCGCCGCCGTACTCGCCGCCCAGGGCCAGGCCCTGCAGCAGGCGCAGCACGATCAGGATCACCGGCGCGGCCAGGCCGATGCTGGCGTAGTTGGGCAGGATGCCGACCACGAAGGTCGACATGCCCATGATCAGGATCGTGACCAGGAACGTGTACTTGCGGCCGATTCGATCACCCAGGCTGCCGAAGAACGCCGCGCCGAACGGACGCACCGCGAAACCGGCGGCGAAGGCCAGCAGCGCGAAGATGAAGCCGGTGGTCTCGTTGACGCCGCTGAAGAACTGCTTGGCGATGATCGCCGCGAGCGAGCCGTAGAGGTAGAAGTCGTACCACTCGAACACGGTGCCGAGGCTTGAAGCGAAGATGACTTTTTTGTGGCCGCCGGTAAGTACCGACTTGTGGCTGGCATTGACGCTGGTGCTGGACATGTCCGGCGATCCTCAGAAGGTGTACTTGACGTGGGTCTGCAGGCGGTTCAGGTCGCCGCGGTCACCGTCTTCCAGCTCGCGCTGGCCCCAGATGTACTCGGCGCCGAGGTCGAGCTTAGGCAGCGGCGAGTAGATCAGGTTGACGTGCGCGGACTGCGCGGACTTGGTGATGCCCAGGCCGGTGTATTCGGCCGGGTTGTCGTACTGCGCGCGGGAATAGAACACGTTGCCACGCAGCTTGGGCGAGAACGCATGCCGCCAGCCGACGAAGCCGGCCACCACGCCGATGTTGTGCAGGTCGCCGGTGGGGTCGAGGGCGGCGTCGTTGTTGAGCGCCAGGCCGATGTAGCGGCCGGTGCCGTCGCCGCCGCTGACCATGTAGCGGATGTCGTCGTTGGCGCCGAGGTTCCACTTGCCCGACAGGCTCAGGCCCCAGGCCATCTTGTCCGAGTCGATGTTGGCCGGACCGTTCTGGTACTTGAGCTGGCGCACCAGGCCGGCGATGGAGAAGTGGCCCCAGGCGCCCTTGGGGTTGTAGCGGAAGGTGAAGTCCGGCATGGCGCCGTCGTCGCTCTGGATCTGCGCCATGTTGCCGTTGTACGGGGTGATCGCCGTTTCCGGATTCTCCACCGAGAACGACCACGGACCCTGCGTGTAGCGGATCTGCGCCTGGCGCACGAACACCGTGCCTTCGGTGGGGCCGAGGAAGTCGACCGTGTCCGGCAGCGCGGCGGTGTCCTGGAAGTTGGTCCAGGCCTGGCCGGCCAGCCAGTTGTTCCACTGCACGTAAGCCTGGCGCACGGTCAGGCCGTAGGTGTTGGTGGCCAGCTCATTGCCCATGAAGGCGGTGCTGCCGCCACCGAACAGGTCGAACTCCAGGTAGCTCTTGAGCTTGTCGCCGCTGTCCAGGTCGGTGTCGGTCTGGAACCAGAAGCGCGAGAACTGCGCGCCCATGTCGGTATCGGCGCCGCCTTCGCGGATGTGGCCATTGCCGACCGGGATCGTCTTGGGCACGTAGAACATGCGTCCCACCGTGCCGTCCGGGATGTCGCCGTCGTTGGTGCTGGTGATGGAGGCGTCGAGCTTGATGAAGCCGCCGTAGGTGAAGCGGGTGTTCGGGCCGGCGCCGGCGGAGATCGCGGTCTTCTGGATCGGTGCCGGTGCGCCCGGCTTGGCAGGCGCCGGCGGGGTGGCCGCGGCCTGGGCGGTCTGGACCTCGGTGATCTGGCTCTGGGCCTGGGTGATCTGGCCCTGCTGCTGTTGCTGCGACTGCAGCAGCATCTGTACCTGCGCCTCGAGTTGCGACACGCGCGCCTCGAGCGCCTTTTCCCGCGCGGTCTGGGCCCAGGCCGCCCCAGGGGCGAGCAGGGCCACGAACAGCGCGGCCGCCAACGGGCGACGGACCAGCGGTGCGTTGCGGATGTTCATTACTCCCTCCCGAATAATGTGTCGCCGCTTCCCTGACGGAACCGGCTGACGCCGAGCGTGCGGCCGTCGCCCCGGCCCCGCCTATTCGCCTTTGGTCGTAGCGCGGCGCCGCCGGGGACGCCTTACGACCATGGTCTAAGCCGCCGCCCGGAGCGGGCTTGCGCCGCCCCGGCGGGGATGCGGCAAACTGTTCGTCTGCGGTCCGCCCGCGCGCGCGACCGGGCCCGGACCGCCGCAGAACTCAAAACCAAGTGCAAGTGAGGGTGCCATGGCTGACGTATATCCCGTAGATCCGACCTTTGCCGCAGGGGCACGGGTGCGCAAGGACCAGTATGAGAAGCTCTACCGCGAATCGGTCGAGCAGCCCGAGCAGTTCTGGGGCAAGGCCGCCGAGCGCCTGGCGTGGTACCGCAAGCCCACGCGCATCAAGGACGTCAGCTACGACCTGGCCGACTTCCGCATCCGCTGGTTCGACGACGGCGAGCTCAACGCCAGCGTCAACTGCCTGGACCGCCACCTGGATACCCGCGGCGACAAGATCGCCCTGCTGTTCGAACCGGACAGCCCCGATTCGCCGTCCTACGGCGTGACCTACCGCGAACTGCACGAACGCGTCTGCAAGCTCGGCAACGCGCTGCGCAGCCTGGGCGTGCGCAAGGGCGACCGGGTCACCATCTACCTGCCGATGATTCCCGACGCGGCGGTCGCGATGCTGGCGTGCGCGCGCATTGGCGCGATCCACTCGGTGGTGTTCGGCGGCTTTGCGCCCAATTCGATCGCCGACCGGGTGATCGACTGCGGCAGCAAACTCATCATCACTTCCGACGAAGGCCTGCGCGGCGGCAAGAAGATCCCGCTCAAGGCCAACGTCGATGCCGCGCTGAAGATCCCCGGCACCCAGACCGTCGAGACCGTGCTGGTCGTGCGCCATACCGGCGGCGCGGTGGACATGCAGGCCCCGCGCGACCGCTGGTTCCACGACGTGGTCGACGGCCAGCCGGCCGCCTGCGAGCCGGAGCAGATGAACGCCGAGGATCCGCTGTTCATCCTCTACACCTCCGGTTCGACCGGCAAGCCGAAGGGCGTGCTGCACACCACCGCCGGCTACCTGCTGTTCGCCAGCTACACCCACGAGACGGTGTTCGACCTGTGCGAGGACGACATCTACTGGTGCACCGCCGACATCGGCTGGGTCACCGGCCACAGCTACATCGTGTACGGGCCGCTGGCCAACGGCGCCACCGCGGTGATGTTCGAGGGCGTGCCGAACTACCCGAGCGTGTCGCGCTTCTGGGAGGTCATCGACAAGCACCAGGTGACGATCTTCTACACCGCCCCGACCGCGATCCGCGCGCTGATGCGCGAGGGCGAGGCGCCGGTGAAGAAGACCTCGCGCAGCTCGCTGCGCCTGCTCGGCAGCGTGGGTGAACCCATCAACCCCGAAGCCTGGCGCTGGTACTACGAGGTGGTCGGCGATGCCCGCTGCCCGGTGGTTGATACCTGGTGGCAGACCGAGACCGGCGGCATCCTGATCTCGCCGCTGCCCGGCGCGACCGACCTCAAGCCCGGCTCGGCGACGCTGCCGTTCTTCGGGGTGCGACCGGCGCTGGTGAATGCCGACGGCGAGAAGCTCGAAGGCGCGGCCGAAGGCAACCTGGTGCTGCTGGATTCGTGGCCGGGCCAGATGCGCACCGTCTACGGCGACCACCAGCGCTTCATCGACACCTATTTCCGCACCTACCCCGGCACCTACTTCACTGGCGATGGCTGCCGGCGCGACGAGGACGGCTACTACTGGATCACCGGCCGCGTGGACGACGTGATCAACGTCTCCGGCCACCGCATCGGCACCGCCGAGGTGGAGAGCGCGCTGGTCTCGCACCCGAAGGTCGCCGAGGCCGCCGTTGTCGGCTTCCCGCACGACGTGAAGGGCCAGGGCATCTACGCCTACGTAACCCTGATCGCCGGCGAGGCGCCGAGCGAGGAACTGCACAAGGAACTGGTGGCCTGGGTGCGCAAGGAGATCGGCCCGATCGCCTCGCCCGACCACCTGCAGTGGGCGCCGGGCCTGCCGAAGACCCGCTCGGGCAAGATCATGCGCCGCATCCTGCGCAAGATCGCCGAGAACGCGCCCGACCAGCTCGGCGATACCTCGACCCTGGCCGATCCGTCGGTGGTCGATTCGCTGGTGAACGAGCGCCTGGCGCGCTGAGCCACGCCAGACCCGCGCCGGGGATCCGCCTGGATCCCCGGCCGTCCCGACAGATCCAGCCACGGCCTCCCCCATGCCTACCCTGCTGATCGCCGACGATCACCCCCTGTTCCGCGAGGCGCTGCGCGGCGCCGTGCAGCGCGTGATGCCGGGCGTGCAGCTGTTCGAAGCGGAGAACGTCGATGCGCTGTACGCGCTGGCCGACGCCCATGCCGATGCCGACCTGCTGCTGATGGACCTCAACATGCCTGGCGCGCAGGGCTTCAGCGCCCTGGTGCACCTGCGCGCGCTGCATCCGCAGCTGCCGGTGGTGGTGGTATCGGCGCGCGAGGAGCCGACCATCATGCGCCGGGCGATCGACCATGGCGCCTTCGGGTTCATTCCCAAGTCGGCCGACTCGGACACCATCGGCCAGGCGCTGTCCACCGTGCTCGACGGCGAGCGCTGGATTCCGCCGGAAGCAGCCAACCTGCCGCCGACCGACCGCGAGGAACGCGAGGTCGGCCAGCGCCTGCGCGAGCTGACCCCGCAGCAGTTCCGCGTGCTGCAGATGCTCGGCGCGGGCCTGCTGAACAAGCAGATCGCCTATGACCTGGGCGTGTCGGAAGCCACGATCAAGGCGCATGTCACCGCGATCCTGCGCAAGCTCGGCGTCACCAACCGCACCCAGGCGGTGCTGATGGCCGGCAAGCTCGCCATCGATGCCGACGGCATCGTGCTGCCGCCGGAAGAGGATTGAGCGGGTGGGCCCGCGGCGGCCGCCGGATCCCTCCCCTTGTAGGAGCGGCTTCAGCCGCGATTTCCATCCGCTCTCGGCATTGCCATCGGGGCCGATGGTTCCCGGTCGCGGCTGATGGCCCGAGGCCACCCAGAGCCGCTCCCAGAGGGAGCAGGGGATTAGCCACGGCTATGAAGATCAGCCCCACCTCTCCGTTTCGCAGAAACGATCAATCGAATCGATTGCACTGGTAAACTTCGCGTCCCCTTGGGGAGTAGCCTGCTTCCGCACCGGAAGCGCCCGCGTCAACACACTCGGCCATTGCGCCGTGGCGCCGGCAGCCAGTGATGGTTGGCGAGACCAACGGCTTGCGTGCGCAACGAAGGTTGGGCGTGCGCGCGAGCCGTTGCCGCCTCTGCCCGACCCGTTGCCTTTCCCCATGTCCTTCCTCTCCATCCTGCTCATCGGCCTGGCCATGTCCACCGACGCCTTCGCGGCCGCGGTCGGCAAGGGCGCGGCCATGCGCAAGCCGCGGTTCGCCGACGCCCTGCGTGCCGGCCTGATCTTCGGCGCCGTCGAGGCCATCACCCCGCTGATCGGCTGGCTGCTGGGCCGCGCCGCCTCCAGCTACGTCGAATCGTTCGACCACTGGATCGCCTTCGGCCTGCTGGGCGTGCTCGGCATCCACATGATCATCGCCGGCCTGCGGCCGGAGCCGGAAGAGCCGGCCGAGGCGGAGAAGGCGAGCGAACGCCACGGCCGGTTCTGGTCGCTGGCCACCACGGGCCTGGCCACCAGCATCGACGCCATGGCCATCGGCGTCGGCCTGGCCTTCCTTGACGTGCACATCGGCCTGGTCGCGGCGGTCATCGGCCTGTGCACGCTGACCATGGTGACGATCGGCATCATGCTAGGGCGCGTGCTCGGCGGGCTCGCCGGCAAGCGCGCCGAGATCATGGGTGGCGTGATCCTGATCATCGTCGGTGCGACGATCCTCTACGAACACCTCAACGGCGTCGCCTGAGGCGTTCTACAACGGCACCCGCCCGCGCGCCTGTTCGTGCAGCGCGCTGAGGAAGGCGCGCAGGGAGGCCGGCTTGACCGGTTTGGTCAGCAGCCGGTAGCCGCGGCTGCGCGCGAGCTGCTTGAGCTCGTCGCGGCCATCGGCGGTGAGCAGCGCGGCGGGAACTGGCGCGTCGGCACGCGCCTGCAGTGCATCGAGGGTTTCCAGGCCGTCCAGGCGATCGTGCAGGTGGTAGTCGACCAGCATCACGTCCGGCCGCTCGCGCACGCGATCCAGCGCCTCATCCACGGTGCTGGCGGTGATCACCTCGGCCTGCCAGCGCCCCAGCAGCGCGCGCATGCCGTCGAGGATCTCCTGGTCGTTGTCCACGCACAGCACGCGCAGGCCGGCCAGCGAGTCGTCGCGGCTGGCGCTGCGCGGGCGCACCGGCGCCGGCGCCTGGCCGCTCTGGCGGGTGCCTTCGGGCAGCAGGATCGAGAACATGCTGCCCTTGCCGACCTGGCTGCGCGCGTTCAGCTCGTGCGACAACAGCCGCGAGATGCGCTGGCAGATCGACAGGCCCAGGCCCAGGCCCTGCTCGCCCCAGTCGAACGGCTGCTGGTAGCGGTGGAACTCGTCGAAGATCTGCTGCATGTGGTGCTGCGGGATGCCCGGGCCGGTGTCCCAGACCTGCAGCTCCACCTGCGCGCCGCGTCGCCGCACGCCGAGCACGATGCGGCCCTGGCGGGTGTAGCGCAGCGCGTTGGCGATGAAGTTCTGCATGACCCGGCGCAGCAGGCGGCGATCGCTGCGCACCCACAGCGGTCGCGCGTGCACGTGCAGGCGCAGGCCGCGGCTGGCGGCGATCGGCGCGTACTGCGCGGCCAGTTCGGCCACCAGCACGCCGGCATCGATGTCCTCGATGGTCGGCCGCAGTCGGCCGGCGTCCAGCCGCGATACATCCAGCAGGCCGTCGAGCAGCTCCTCTGCCGCGCGCAGCGAGGCATCCACGCGCTCGGCGAGGTGGCGCTGGTCGTCGTTGTTGAACTGGCTGTCGCGCAGCGCCGAGGCGAACAGGCGCGCGGCGTTGAGCGGCTGCAGCACGTCGTGGCCGATTGCCGCCAGGAAGCGCGTCTTGGACTGCTGCGCCAGCTCGGCCTCGTGCGAGCGCTCGGCCACGCGCTGCTCCAGGGTCTCGTTGGCTTCCAGCAGCGCCTGCTCGGCGCGCTTGTAATCGGTGATGTCGTTGTAGCTGGTGACGTAGCCGCCGCCGGGCAGGGCCTGGCCGCGCATCTCCACCACCTTGCCGTCGCTGCGGGTACGCTCGAACACGTGCGGCGAACCGGCGCGCATGTGGCGGATGCGCCGGGCGATCTGGTCCTCGACATCGCCCTCGCCCAGCTCGCCGCGCTCGGCGTTGTAGCGGATCAGGTCGGCGACCGGCCGGCCGACGTAGAGCATGCCGTCCGGATAGCCGAACAGCTGCTGGTAACGGCGGTTCCAGGCGGTCAGCCGCATGTCCGGATCGACCACGCTGACAGCCGCGCTGATGTTCTCCAGCGTGGTGGACAGGATCTCGCGGTTGAAGCGCAGCTCCTGGCCGGCCTCGTCCAGCACCGCCACGACCTCTGCCAGCTCCATGCCCGAGCCGCGCAGCAGGCTGGTCAGCACCAGCCGCGCCGACGCCGCGCCGATGGACGCGGCCAGCAGGCGCTCGGTGAACTGCACCCAGGCCCGGTCGGCGACCGCGTGCGGCTGCAGCTCGCGTCCCAGCAGGATCGCCTGCTCGCCAAAGGCACGATGCGCGTGGCGCTCGCCGACCACGCGCTCGGCCAGGGCCAGCAGGTCGGCGACATCGACATGGCCCGGCCAGGCGCCGGCCACCGCGGGCCGCTGCGAATACGGGTCCAGGAACGGTGCCGCGCGCAGGCGCTCGTCCACGCCCGGGCGCCAGCGCGCCGACACCAGCATCAGCGCGCCGACGTTGGCCAGCAGCGACCAGAACGTGCCGTGCGCCAGCGGGTCCCAGCCACTCATGCCGAATAGCTGCTGCGGCCGCAGCCAGGAGATGCCGAACGGTCCGTTGAGCAGCCAGCCCGGATCGAAGCCACCGGCCGTGGTCATCGCCGGCAGCAGCAGGGTATACATCCAGGTGGCGAAGCCCAGCAGCATGCCGGCCTCCACGCCCTTGCGGCTGGCGCCGCGCCAGTACAGGCCACCGAGCACGCCGGGCGCGAACTGCGCCACCGCGGCGAAGGCCATCAGGCCATAGGAGGCCAGCGTGCTGTCGTTGCTGCTGCTGCGGTAGTAGGCATACGCGAACAGGGCCAGCACCAGGATCGCGACGCGGCGGATCCACAGCACCCGCCCGGACGCCAGCGCCCGGCCGCCGGCGCGGCGCAGCAGCACCGGCATGACCAGGTCGTTGCTGACCATGGTGGCCAGCGCGATCGAGGACACGATCACCATGCCCGTCGCCGCCGAGAACCCGCCCAGGTAGGCCACCAGCGCCAGCAGCTGGCTGCCCTGGGCCAGCGGCAGGGCCAGCACCATGCTGTCGTCGGCAAGCTGGCCGCCGCCGCCGAACAGGGCCACGCCGGCCGAGGCGATCGGCACCACCATCGCCGAGATCAGCACCAGGTAGCCGCCGAACAGCCAGCGCGCGCGGCGGATGTCGCCGACGTCGCCGCACTCGACCACCGCCACGTGGAACTGCCGCGGCAGGCAGACGATGGCCAGGAAGCTGAGGATGGTCTGCGAGACGAAGCCGACCGAGGGCGTGTGCTCGAACAGCATCCGCGCCGAATCGGTGATGCGCAGCTGGTGGTCGCCCAGCCAGGACCAGGCGAACAGGCCCACCGCAAGCATCGCCACCAGCTTGATCACCGACTCCAGCGCAATCGCCAGCATCATGCCGTGGTGGTGCTCGGTCGCATCGGCCTGGCGGGTACCAAACAGGGCCGCGAACAGCGCCATCAGCAGCGCCACGTACAGCGCCGGATCGCCGAAGAACGGCCGGCCCTCGCTCGGCTGCCCGGTCAGCACCTGCAGGCTCATCGCCACCGCCTTGTACTGCAGGGCCAGGTAGGGAACGATGCCGACCAGCGCGATCACCGCCACCAGCGCGGCCAGGCGCCGCGAGCGGCCGTAGCGCGAGGAAATGAAATCGGCGATGGAAACGGTGTTCTCCGAGCGCGCGATCAGCGCCAGCCGCTCGATGATCCGCCAGCCGAAGATCAGCAGCAGCAGCGGGCCGAGGTAGATCGGCAGATAGCCGATGCCGTTGCGGACCGCGGTGCCGACCGCGCCGTAGAAGGTCCACGAGGAACAGTAGACCGCCAGCGCCAGGCTGTAGACCGCCGGCCGCAGCCAGGGCCGGTCCGGGTACAGCGGCCGATGGTCGCCCCACCACGCCACGCCGAACAGCAGCGCGGCATAGCCGATCGACACCCCCAGCAGGATCCAGCTCGAGATCAACGCGCCCCTCCGGCGGCGTGGCCTGTGGGCAGTGTAGCCGCGGCACGGGTGCAACGCGGCGATGCCCCGCCGCAGGGTCATCGCTTCCCTTGTAGGAGCGACTTCAGCCGCGACCGCGTGGCGCCCCCCGGGTCGCGGCTGAAGCCGCTCCTACAGGGAGCCTCTGCGGTGGCTCAGCCTGGCAACACCACCTCGACCGCGTAACGCCGGCCCGCCTCGACCGGCGCGATGCGACCGTCGACAACAGCCACGCCGTCGACCTGCACGACCGTCGACGCCAGCCCCGCCTCGCGACGGTACACCACCTCGAATTCGGCACCGCGGAAGCGCCGCACCACCCGCGCCTGCTGCCAGTGCGAAGGCAGCTGCGGCTGCACCCGCAGCGCCGCGCCCTCGCCGCGCAGCCCGAACAGGCCCTCGATGACGTCGCGGTAGTACCAAGCCACCGTGCCGGTATTGAACAGCTGGCTGGAGCGGCCGGCGGTGCGCGGCAGCTCGCGCCAGGCGCCACGGTAGTAGTTCGGCAGGTAGACCGGCAGCTGGCCGCGCTGCAGTACGTCGGCACGGGCCGGGCCGGGCAGCATCGCGCGCATCACGCCCCACGCACGGTCCGCCTCGCCCACCGCGTACAGGCTGTGCAGGTAGAACGCCGCGGCATGGTTGTAGACCGCGCCGTTCTCGGCCGAACCCGGATGCTTCTGGGTGAGCCGGCCGACATCCTCGCGCATGGCGGTATACGGCGGGGCCAGCATCACCGGTCCGTAGGGCGTATGCAGCTGCTCCTCGACCGCCGCCAGCAGGCGGGCACGGCGGCTGTCGTCGGCCGCGCCGGACAGCATCGCCCAGCTCTGCGGGTTGAGGTAGATCCGGCCTTCCGGGTCGCTGGCCACGCCGAAGCGCACGCCGTCGTCGGTGATGCCGCGGGCGTACCAGTCGCCGTCCCACAGCTCGCGGTTGGCGGCGGCGTTGACCTGGTCTGCGGCCGCCGCATAGCGTTCGGCGGCCTCGTCGCGGCCATGGCGACGGCACAGGTTCGACCACAGGCGCAGCGCATAAGCGGTGGCCAGGGTCAGCCAGCCCGACACGCCGGTGCCGCGGTAGCCGACCATGTTCATCGGGTCGCACCAGTCGCCCTGGGCGATATAGCCCAGGCCGCGCGCGTCGCGGGCCTGCAGCAGCCAGTCCATCGCCGCGTCCAGGCGGCTGGCGACATCGAGCCGGCGACCCTCGCGGTCCTCCACCGGTTCGGCCAGCAGCGCGCCGTCGCCGGTCTCGCCGAGGTAGGCGTCGAGGAAGATCGGCAGCCAGACGCAGTGGTCGGTATGCGGCACCTGGTTGATGTACTTCAGCTCGGCCTGCTCGTCGAGCAGGATGCCGTCGGGCATCGCGCCGCTGGCTTCCTGCTGCGACAGCGCATGCAGCAGCGATGACCGCGCCACGCCCGGCGACAGGTAGGCCATGCCGAGATGGTCCTGAAGGAAGTTGCGCGTCTGCGGATCGGTGGTCAGCCGGTTGACGTCGCCGTGGTAGAACACCTGCCGCGGCAGCCAGTGGTTGACCAGGTTGTCGAAGTCCGCATCCGGCGTCTGCACGCGCAGGCAGCCGCTGCCTTCTGCCAGGTGCGCGGCGTGCTCGCGCGCGGCGGCGGCGAATCCGTCGGCCGACAGGTAGCGCTCACGCAGCGCGGCGATCTCCGCATCGTCCTGCGCCGGTCCGAACAGGTAGCGCAGGTCCACCGACGCGCCTTCGGCCAGCGCCAGGCGCTGCTGCAGCACGGCGGTGGGGGTCTCGTAACGGGCGTCGCTGTCACCGAGGCGTTCGGCGGCGATGGCGCTCGGCGCATGCAGTCCACCCTCGCCCTCGAAGGCCGACTGCCGCGCTTCCCAGCCGTCCACCGGCTGCTCGTGCAGCAGGAACGTGCAGTCCTTGAAATCGCGCTGGCGCCAGTAGTCGGCGACCTTCTGGTACGGGGTGACGCTGCGGCAGACGATGCCGCCCAGGTCGGCGCGGTACTCGCCGGACTGGTTCATCCACGACATGTAGCCGACCGGGAAATACGGGTACAACGAGACGCGGCGCGGGCGTCCGGAGCGGTTGTGCACGCGGCAGTGCCACAGCTCGACCGGCGTGGCCGCCGGCAGCTGCAGGCGCAGTTCCAGCACGATGCCGTCGAACTCCACTTCCCAGGCCAGGTCGTGCTTGCCCGCCGAGAACACGAAGCGCGCCGGCGCCGCGCGGACCGGCTCGTAGGGCGCCGAATACAGCGCGCCGCTCTCCTCGTCCTTCAGGTAGAAGAATCGACCCGGATGATGCGCGTAGTACGGCTGCTCCGGCTGCATGAAGGTGCGCGCTTCCAGGTTGGGCGCGTGCGCGTACTTCGCCGGTTCCGGCTGCATGAACTGCGCGGTGGCGTAACCGCGGCAGGTCATCTGGATCATCATCCGCCGGTTCCACAGGAAGGCACCGGCGCTGGGCATGGCGGTGGGGCTGTGGAGCTGGTAGCGCTCGCCATCGGCGCTGGGGCCGAGCAGGTCGCGGAGGTCGTCGGTGTGCGGATGGGTCATGGAGTCAGGTCTGGATTCTTGCGCGCGGCCAGGTCCTGCTGGATCTGCGCCACGCGGGCGTCGTCGAGGGGATAGAAGCGCATCGTCACGGCCGCCAGCAGGGCGACCAGGCCGGGGATGACCGTCATCAGCCAGACGATGCCCTGCTGCGAGGCGTCGCTCTGCGACTGGTTGGCCACGTAGCCCATGGCCGCCAGCACCCAGGCGATCACCGCCGAGGCCAGCGCGCCGCCGAGCTTCTGCGAGAAGGTCGCCGCGGCGAAGGTCAGCGCGGTGGCGCGGCGGCCGGTGCGCCACTCGGTGTAGTCGGCCGTGTCGGCATACATGGCGAAGGCCAAGGGCGATTTCGGCCCCAGCGCCAGCCCGACCAGGATGTTCAGCGCGAACGCGGCGACTATGTTGCCGGGCGAGACGAAGTACATCGCGCAGCTCAGCACGCCGACGGTCGCCATCAGCAGCATCAGCAGCCGGCGCCGGTCGATGAAGCGCGACAGCAGCGGCGTGGCCGCCGCGCCCACCGCCAGCGCCACCGAATAGCTGCCCAGGAACCAGCCGGTGAGATCCGGCCGGCCCAGGTAGTACTTGAAGTAGTACACGCCGGCGCCGCCGCGCATGACGATCGTGACCATGATCACCAGGGCCAGCACGAACAGCACCAGCCAGGGGCGGTTGTGCAGCAGGTCGGCGACGTCCTGGCGCCACGGCGTGCGCTGCGTCGGCGGCGGCGACACGCGTTCGCGTACGGAGAAGAACACGAAGGCGAACAGCACCACGGCGATCACGCCGTAAAGCATCATCGTGCGCTGCCAGCCGGCTGCGGCGTCGCCATGGCCGAGGGCGGCCACCAGGTCCAGCGTGGCGTAGTTGACGAACGTGGTGCCGGCGAAGGCGGCGATGAAGCGCAGGCTCACCAGCAGCGTACGCTGCTGGCCGTCGGCGGTGATCACCCCCGACAGCGCCGAGTAGGGGATGCTGACCACGGTGTAGGCCAGCATCATCAGCGAGAAGGTGGCGTACGCCCAGAGCAGGCGATGGCCGGGCGCCAGCGCCGCCGGCACGGTGAAGGCAAGCACGCCGGTGAGCGCCAGCGGCAGCGCGCCCCACAGCAGCCACGGCCGGAATCGGCCCCAGCGGGTACGCGTGCGATCGGCGAACATGCCCATCAGCGGATCGGCGATGGCGTCGCCGACCTTGGTCAGCAGGATCATCGTGCCGACCGCCGCGGCCGGCAGCGCCATCACGTCGGTGTAGAAGATCAGCAGGAAGGCCGAGATGCTGGCCCAGTACAGGTTCAACCCGAAATCGCCGAGCGCGTAGCCGGTGCGTTCGTGCAGCGGCAGGCGGGCGATGGCGGGCGGGGACTTGGACGGTGGCATTGGGTCGGCGGGGTGCGGTGTGGCGCACGGCGTGCGAGGATGCCGAAGCTACACCATCGGCGCCACCCGTGGTCGCCGCATGCGCAAATCCACCCGCACCTATAACGAGCCAAGATGATGTCGCCTGCCACTTCCGCCCCACCCGCCCGCGCCATCGTCGTGATGGGCGTCTCCGGCAGCGGCAAGAGCACGGTCGCACAGGGGCTGGCGCGGTACTACGGCTACAGCCTGCTCGACGCCGATGATTTCCACAGCAACGAATCCAAGGCGCAGATGGCCAGCGGCATTCCGCTGACCGATGCCCAGCGCGAACCCTGGGTCGATGCGCTCGGCGCGGCGCTGCGCGATTTCACCGAGCGCGGGCAGTCAGTGGTGCTGGCCTTCTCGGGCCTGCGCCGCGAGCACCGCCAGCGCCTGCGCGGCAGCGGGGTGCCGATGCGCTTCGTGTTCCTGCACGCCGCGCCAGCGGTGATCGCCGCCCGGCTGGGTGCGCGTGCCGGCCACTTCATGCCGCCCCACCTGCTGGACAGCCAGTTCCAGGCGCTGCAGCCGCCCACCGACGAGGCGGACGTGGTCGCGGTGGACGTAGATGCCACGTTGGAAGATGTGCTGGCGCGCGCGATCGCGGGGCTGGAGGCCGGTGTAGATCCAGCCCTGTAGAAACCCGGCAAATCGGGGCCGGAGCCCCGACCGGAACGCGGGGCTCAGCGCGCCGCCGGCACGCCGATTTCCTCCAGCAGCGCCGGTGCCGGGTACACCTTGGCCAGCAGCCAGCGCAGGTAGCGCATGTCGACGTGGATGGCGCGCTTGAAGCGCGGGTCATACCACCAGCTGGCGCTGACCGCCTCCCAGTTGCTGTCGAAGTTCAGCCCGATCAGTTCGCCGCGCGCGTTCAGTACCGGCGAGCCGGAATTGCCGCCCGTGGTATCGAGGTTGGTGAGGAAGTTGACCGTCTGCGTGCCCAGGACCGGGTCGGCGGTGCCGGCGAAGTCGCCCTTGGCGATCGCATCGAGCAGCGGCTTGGGCGCATCGAACGGGACCTGCCCGGTGTTCTTCTCGACGATGCCGGCAACCGTGGTCACCGGCGCGAAGGCGACCGCGTCGCGCGGCGCCAGCGGCTCGACCCGGCCGTAACTCACCCGCAGCGTGCTGTTGGCGTCGGGATACACCGCGCGCCCCTGCTTCTGGCGCCAAGCGATGAGCGCGCGCATGTAGGCCGGGCGCAGGCGCAGCTGCTCGCCCTCGCGCGCCTTGCGCTCGGCTTCCAGCCGCAGTTGGGCGGGGACCAGCTTGCGGCCAAGCGCCAGCAGCGGATCGGCCGCCATCTCGCGACCCTGGCGGGCCTGGGCGAAACGCGACACACGCTCGCCTTCCGTGCCCAGGGCGGTGCCGGCGTACAGCGCATCCAGGGCCAGCTTCAGCTCGGCCGGCGTGCGACCGAAGGCCGCGTCGAACTCGGGCACGCGCTGGGCTTCGGGCAGCAGCTGGTAGCGGGTCAGCAGCGAGGTCAGCAGGGCCTTTTCGACCGCGGGGTCGTAGCGGCGCTGCACCTGCTTGAGGACGCCCTCGTTGAGCGCCAGGTCGCGCTGCTGGTAGCCGGTCTCGCGCTCGGCGTCGGGCTTGGCCGCCTCCAGTCGCTGGCGTTCCAGCAGCAGCGCCGAACGCAGCAGCTGGCTCTGGCTCGACAGCAGGCCGAGCAGCAGGTCGCGCTCGCCCAGCGCGGCGCTGGTGGCGAGCGTCTGCTGCAGCTGCGCGATCGCGCGTGCATCCGCACCGCCCGTGGCGGCGAGCATGCCGCGCTCATCCTCGGCGCGCAGGCGCACCGCATCGCTGCGGCGCAGGCCCTCGAGCTCGCCGGCCGCGCGCTTGCGGTTGTTCTTCAGCGACTGCAGCTGGGACGCATAGCGGGTACGCGCCTGGGGATCGTCCTTGCCGGCCGCCTCGATGACCGCGATCAGCTGGTCCAGCACCGCGACCCGGTCCGGCAGCACATGGCCGACCTGCTCGTCGAATTCGGCGGCGGTGCGATGGCGGAAGGTCACGCCCGGATATCCGGCCAGCATGGCGAAGTCGCCAGCCTTCGGTCCGTCCTTGGCCATCTGCAGGTGCGCCGGCGGATGGTAGGGAACGTTGTCCGGGCTGTAGTCCGCCGGCTTGCCGTCCTTGCCGACGTAGGCCCGCAGCAGGGTGAAGTCGCCGGTGTGGCGCGGCCACATGAAGTTGTCGATCTCGTCGCCGTAGTTGCCGATCGCCCGCGGCGGCGCGTACACCAGGCGCACGTCGCGCAGCTCGAGCTGGCGGATGCGGTAGAAGTCGGTGCCGTAGTACATGTTGGCGACGCTGCAGCGCACGCTGCCGTCGCGCTCGCACTCGGCCACGATGCGCTTGCTGGCCGTATCGACCGCGTCGTAGTACGCCCTGCCCTGCTTGCCGCGCGCATCCTTGAGCACTTCGTCGGTGACCTTGTCGAAGCCCACCGTCACCAGCACGCGGAAATCCGGATTGGCCGCGCGCTCGTCCGCGCGCCCGTTGGCGATGAAGCCCTGGGCGATGAAATCGTGTTCGGGGCTGCTGTTGTACTGGATCACCCCCATTGCGACGTGGTGGTTGGTCAGCAGCAGGCCATCAGCGGAGATGAACGAGCCGGTGCCGCCACCGACCTTCACTACCGCGCTCAAGGGCTCACGGGTGACGTCAGCCAGGTCGTTCGGATTGCCCTGGAAACCGGCCTCGCGCAGCTGCCTGGCCAGCTGCGGTAGCTGGGTCGGCATCCACATGCCTTCGTCGGCACGGGCGGAAGTGGTCAGCACCACGCCGAGGGCGAGCGAGGCTGCGAGAGTGGTTTTGATCGGACGCATCGAAGGTTCAAGGCTGGATTCCAGCCTCGGACCTTAGCGGTTCCGGCGCGGGTGCGGCAAATGCGTGGTCAGCGCTTGAATCCAAACGCAGCTGGAAAGCCCCTGCGGGAAGTAAGTCGCCGGCTCACAGACGCGCCACCTGGCACAGCCGGACCTGCCGCGGCTCGATGCCATGCGCCTCGGCGGCACGCCGCCGCAGCGCGGCGATCAGCTCGGCCGGATCCAGCCGCTCGTCATCGGTCGCCTCGATGCTATGCGTCACCTGTCCCCACAGGATCGGACGGCCACCCTCATAGGCCTCATAGTCGGCGAAGTAGTGCAGTCGCATGGCTCAGGTTCCGACGTGGTAGCGCTCGCGCACCGACTCGCAGCCCAGGTGCTCCAGCGCGATCGACAACGCCAGGACGTAGCTCTGCGCGCCATAGCCGTGGACGCTGGCGATGCAGCGGCCAAACGTCGCCGGGGATACTGCGGCCGGGCTATTGCCCTGCCCGGTTCGTACCTGGATGTGGGGGCAGCCCAGCGATGCCAGCAGCGTTTGCAGGCGAGGGCTGTCGGCGCAGGTGCCCGGATCGATCACCACCAGCTCGACCCGCGCCCGCTCCGCTACCCGCAGCGCGTCCAGCAACTCCTGTTCGCAGCCGCAGGCCCTCAGCGCCGCCGTCTTGCCGGCGTCGGCGGCGCGGGCGACCAGCAGGCCCAAGATCTCGCGGGGCAGCGGCTCCGGTCCGCGGATAAGCCGGTCGTGCGAGGCCGGGCCGCGGACGATCATGATCGACATGCGGCTTCTCCCCGGGCGTCGGTCGCAGCAAGGCGGCGCAACGCGATCGCCTGCGACATCGCATAGCCCTGCGCGCGATTGTCCGGCGTGACCAGCGTCGCCAGCGGCAGGTGGCGCGGATGCAGCCATGGCTCGAGTTCATCGGCTGCGTCGGTCTCCAGCTCGATGTAGGGTACCGGCAGCTGGTCCAGCGCTTGGCGCAACCTTGGCCAGGCGGCCCGGCTTTGGGGACGGGCGAGGTGGCCGCCGTCGAGCAGGACCAGGGCGATATCGCCGCCACGCACGGCTTGCAGGCCGGCGACCAGGGCATCAACGTTTCTGCATCGAACCGACTGCAGCTCATGGTCGCCCCAGCGGGCACGAGGGGGAAGCGGGGCCGGCTCCACGCCCGGTCCCTGCAGGATCAACACCGACATATGACTCGCTCTGGTGCACCGAGGTGCGGAGCCGTCATGTTGGGATGGACGACCGTAAAGCCTCCATTCCCCAGGGCGGGCGCCGGCGTAAAGCCAGCGTATCGGCCGATCGCTGCCCTACTTCTCCTTGCGCCAGTTCACCGACCCGCGCGTTTCGATCGTGCTCGACTCGATCTCCACGTCAAAGCCACGGGTGAGCAGGTACTTGAGCGTGATCACCGAGCTGCCGCTGACCAGGGCCACGCCGTAGCCAACGTACAGCCGTGGCGAGAGGTACTTGCCGAAGCCCACCACCGAGCCGAGCGTGCCGGACTGGCTCACGCCGGCATCGTCCAGGCCGAGCTTGGCGCCGAGCTGCGAGGCCAGCAGGCCGCTGCCGGCCGACAGCGCCGCCGAAGCGGCGGTGACCTGCTGGGTCTCGGTGCCGCTGGCGCTGGCCAGGCCGCGGCCCAGCACCAGGTAGGACAGCGCCTCGGACTGCGACATGGTCGGGTTCGACCACACGTCGGCGCGCGGCGATTCGGCGCGGCCGCTGACATCGATGCCGGCGGTGACGTCGCCAATCCTGCGTTCGGCACGGATGTTGATGCGCGGGTCGGAGACGATGTTGTTGTTCCAGGTCAGCTGGCCGCGGGTGATGGTCAGGTCCTGGCCGTAGGCCTTGTAGCGACCGCTCACGTCCAGCCCGCCGTTGGCGGTCATCTCGCGACCCGGCCGCGCGCGCACCTGCATCTGCCCGCTAAGCGCGCCCTTCAGGCCGAAGCCGGCCATCCTGACGTTGTCGCCGAGCACCAGGGTCAGGTCCATGTCCAGCGGCGAGGAGCGGCTTTCCTCCGGGTCGATCGGATCGAGCACCACCACGTCCTCGGAGGCCGAGGTCCCGCGTTCCAGGCGCTCCAGGTCGATGTCGGCTTCCGGCACGGTCACCCTGCCGCGCAGCTGCATGGTCTTGTCGACGATGCCGAACTGCAGGTCCGGGTTGGCGACGATGCGCAGCTCCGGGGTGTTGTAGAGCAGCACGCGCTCGCCACGGATGTTGAGCTGCAGCGGCGTGCGGTCGCCGTACCACGACAGGCCGCCGTCCACCTTGAGCGTGCCTTCGCCGGAACGCGCGCTGGCGACGATGCGCGCCGAGCCGTCGGGTTGGGCGATGAAACGACCCTCGCCATCGGTCAGCGCCAGGCCCATCGACGGATACTCGCCGGTGAAATCCTTCAGCGTCGCCTCGCCGCCGAGCAGCGGCTGCGCCCGCGTGCCGCGTAGGCTGACATGGCCCTCGACCTGGCCCTTGGGCTGCACCAGGTCGGCGACGAACAGCTGCAGCCAGGACAGCCGCGACATGTTGAGGTAGAGCTCGCCGTTGAGCGGCGCGTCGGCATCCCAGCCGGTGGTGAAGCGCGCGTCGACGAAGCCGTTGCCCTGGAAGCCGACGCCGAGGTAGCCCTTGATCTGCCGCGGGTCGAAGTCGCCGGTCAGGCTGAAATGGTCGTAACGAACAACCTCGCCGCGGCCGTTGTCGCCCAGGCGGATGCCGCCTTCCAGCGAAGCGACCTTGAAGCTGCCTTCCCAGGCGTTGCCGCGCGGCCGGAACGTGCCGTCGACGGTGATCTCGCCACGCAGGTGCACCTGGCGTCCCTCGTTCGGCGGCAGCCAGGGCTGGATCAGCGTCAACGGCAGCGCCTCGCTGTGCACGGTCAGGCCCTGGCGCGGCCAGTCGGCGTTGACGCACAGCGCCCCGCCGCTGCCGACCGCGGCCAGGCAGGCGTCGGCGACGCTGAAGGCCGGGCCGTTGACGCTGAAGGCCGCCGGCTGGCGCAGCGCCCAGGTATTGCCCTTGGCCGGCACGATGCGCAGGGTGCCGAGCTGGCCCTGCCAGCGCGCGCCATTGCGGCGCACCTCGCCAGCGAGACTGAGCTGGGCCATCTCGTTGCGCGCTTCGGCCTGCAGGCGCAGGTTCTCGATCGCACCCTGGGCCTGGACCTGGAGGTGGTCCAGCACCATGCCGGCGGTGACCGCGTTGGCCTGCAGGCTGAGATTTCCTTCGCTGCCGCGCCACGGCAGCCGCCCGCGCAGGCTGAGGCTGTCGGCGGCGTAGCCGTTCCAGCGCAGGCCGCTGCCGGTGACGTCGGCGGTGATGTCCGGCGCGTCGCTGCGACCGCGCAGCTGCACGTTGCCACGCACGCTGCCGGTGGCGCCGGGCAGCAGGTCGTCCAGCTGCAGCGGCTGCAGCTGGGCATCGATGTCGAGGCGGTCGCCGACGCGTCCGCGGGCATTGATGCGGCTGTTGCCGACCGACAGGGCCAACTCGCCCTCGCCCTGCCGGCCCTCCAGCGCGAAACGGCCGCGCGCATCGACGGCACGCTGGCGCAGCTGGCCACGCAGCGACTCGATCTGCGCGGTGAGCTGCCAGGCCCCCGGCGCACCGCTGGCGGTCGGTGGCAGCTGGCGTCCCTTGGAGGCGATGTTGCCGGTCAGGCGGCCATCCCAGCCCGGGACGAAGTAGCCCGGGTCGAACTGCGCCAGCCGTGCCGCGACATCCCAGTCCAGCTGCGGCTCCCAGCCCACCTGGCCGCTGACCTGCAGCTCGCCGCCGGGGGTGATCGCGCGTACTTCGCGCAGCGAAGCCTGGCGGTCATCACCGCGCGCATCTATGTGCAGCTCGGCGCGCTGCTTCTCGCGCTCGATGTCGGCACGGCCGTAGACGGCCCAGTTCTTCAGTGTTCCGGCCAGGCCCAGGCGGGCCTCGCGCAGGGTAACCGGCACCTGCTGTGCCTCGGGCGTGGCCGGGTCCGCCGGCGGTACGAAGGTCAGCCCGCTGGCATAGGCGGCGAAGCGGAAGCGCGGGTTCTGGTTGTCGTTGAAATCGGCGGTGCCGCGCAGGCGCACTCGGCCGCCGAAGACGTCGGCTTCCAGCGGCGCGACCGTGACCACCTGGTCCTTCAGCGCCACCCGCGAAGGCTGCAGCACGACCTCGCGCTCGCCATAGCGCACCCGGCCCTCGATCGCGGCGCTGCCGCCCTTGCCGTCGGCGTCCAGCTTGAACGCCAGCGGTTCGGTCGGCGCCGGATCGGCAATGCCGGCCGCGCCCATGAACAGCACGGGATCGAGCTGCTCGCTCTGCGCGCTGAATCTCCAGCGCGGATCCTCGCGCCCGGTAAACACCAGCGAGGCCCGCAGCGGCTTGGGCGCGCGGCCGGCGATGGCAACCTCCATCTGCGCCAGGTCGCCACGCGCGACCAGGCCGAGCGAGGCCGGGGTGCGTCCGCGTGGGGCCGGCAGCACGGCGGTGGCGATCAGGTTGGTGCGGTAGTCCTGGCGCGGAACGTAGTCGCCGTCGATGCCGAAGTTGCCGCGATCGCTGTCCACCTGCAGGTGGCGCGTGCGCAGTTCGCCATTGGCCATCTCCAGGCCGCCGCGGATCCGGTGCAGGTCGATCAGCGGCTCGCCGAGCTGGGTCACCCGCAGCCCGTCGACGACGATGGTGTCGGCCTGGATCGCCAGCGGCATTTCGATCTGCGGCAGCGACCCGGGCCAACTCGGCATCTCGAACGGCTCGTCGCTGCGGGCCAGGTTCAGCGTGGCGCCACTGATCTCGAGTGCATCCAGCTGCAGCTTGCGGCCGAGCAACGGGCGGATGTCCGCGTCCAGATGCACGCGCTCGGCGGTGAACCGGTAATCCTGGTAGCGGAAGTCAACGTCGCGCAGCGTCAGCGGCCCGGCGATCGGGCCTTCCACTTCCTTCCAGGTGAAGGTCGCGCCGGCCGGCAGCCGCGCCACCACCTGCGCCAGCAGCACGTCGCGGCCGGCCACGGTCTGCAGCAGCCAGTAGACCGCCAGCAGCGCCAGCGCGACCAGGCCCGCCACGCCCAGGCCCGAGCCGATCCAGAAGCGCCGGCGACGGTAGAAGCGCGGGCGCGGCGGTGGCACGGGGGCGGCGGTGCTCACAGGTTCGCTCCGACGTTGATATACAGCTGGAACTGCGAATCGGGATCGTCCAGGCCGTGGGCGATGTCGATGCGCACCGGGCCGATCGGCGATTTCCAGCGCGCGCCGACGCCGATGCCGGTATGCACGTCGGGCCGGTTGTCGAACGCGCTGCCGGTGTCGGCGAACACCGCCATGCCCCAAGGGCCGCCGTTGAAATAATGCTCGTACTCGACGCTGCCGGTGAGCACGTTCTTGGCACCGAGCGCGTACTTGTCCGGCGGCGGCGTGCGCGGGCCGACCTCACGGAAGGCGTAGCCGCGGATGCTGTTGTCGCCACCGGCGAAGAAGCGCAGGCTCGGCGGCATCGACACCAGGTCGGCGGTCCAGGTGCTGCCGGCCTCGCCGCGCAGGATCAGGCGGTCGCTGCCGGCCAGCGGGATGAACCAGAACATCTGGCCCCAGGCCTGGGCGAAGCTCGTCTCCGAACCCACGCCCTCGATGCCGCCGCGCATGAAGGTGCGCGCGGCGAAGCCGCGGCGCGGGAAGGTGCGGCTGTCGACGTTGGAATAGCGCGCTTCCAGCTGCGGATAGACGAACGTGGCGTACTGGTAGAACGGGTCGGGCTGGTCGTTGGTGCTGTAGCGCCAGCGCTCGCGCAACGCGTTGATCGAGGCGATCGCGGTCCAGCGGTCGTTGAGCTCGCCGCTGCGGCTGGCGCTGAGCTTGACGTTGCGCAGGTCGATGTAGTCGGTCTGCTCGTCGTAGAAGCCGGCACTGAAGGAATACCAGCCGTCGAGCCAGCCGAAGGCCGGGATGCGGTAGGCGGTGGTCAGGCTCTTGCGCTTCTGCGCGAAGTCCAGCTGGGTGTCCATCTTGTGCCCGCGCGAGTTGACGTAGCGGCGCTCCAGGCCGCCGCGCACGCCGGGGCCGCTCTCGCTGCCGTAGCTCAGGCCGGCGGTATAGATCGAGCGCTTGGCCAGCTCCAGGCGCACGTCGATCGGGACCCGGCCGTCGGCATCGGCCTGCTCGGGCTTGGGCTGGATGTCGATGGTGCTGAAGTAGTCGAGCTTGTTGAGCGACTCGCGCAGGCGGTCGAGCTTGCCCTCGTGGTAATAGCTGCCCTCTTCCCAGTACACCAGCGGATCGAACAGGCCCGGCTCGAAATAGTCGTACGTGAAGCGCACCGGACCCATGTCGTAGCGGCGGCCGCTGTCCCAGGCCAGGTCGATGTCGGCGGCGTGCTCGGCGCGCGTGACCTCGACGCGGCGGCGAACGAAATCGGCGTCGAAATAACCACGCTCGGCAAGCCGGCGGGTGATGCGCACCTTGCTGGCCTCGTACTGGGTATGGTTGAAGATCGCACCCACGCCGGGGGTGAAGGCGGCGACGTCACGCTGCAGGTACTGGTCGTCCTCGGCCCAGCCGGCCAGTTCGATGTGCGAGTTGCGCACCCGCACCGGCTCGCCCTTGTCGACATGGATCACCACGTGCACCTGATCGCCCTCGCGGGGGGCATCGATGCGGATGACCGGGGAGTAGTAGCCGAACGGCTCAAGCGCGCGGCGGGCCTGCCGTTCAGCCTGGTTGAGCAGGTATTCCAGCCGCGATTCGCCCTGGGTCTTGCCGATCGCCTGGTACAGCGAGAGCGAGACCTCGATGTTCTCGATCATCTCGGCGTCGTCGCCCTTGTCCAGGCCCTCGATGGTCACCCGGTCGATAGTGCCGCGGGCCTGCGCCGTACCGGCCAGGGCCCACAACAGGATCGACATGAAGAGGGCCGGGAGGGTGACTCGCATCGGTCGAGGATAACCCGGGTATCGAACAAGACATCGTTAAGACCGGCGCCGCAGGAACGCCGGCCGGAGCCACCGGAACCGCCCCGCACACGGTGGCGGAACGGTTCAGGGCCCGCGATCAGGCCGACAGGTGCTCGATCGCCGCCACGCTGCCCAGCCGCTCGCCCAGGCGCTTGAGCAGGGCCAGGCGGTTGCCGCGCAGGGCCGGATCCTCGGCATTGACCATCACGCCGTCGAAGAACGCATCGACCTGCGGTCGCAGCTGGGCCAGGCGCGCCAGCACGGCCACGTAGTCGTGGCGGTGCAGGGCAGCACCGGTGTCGCCGATCGCCCCTTCCACCGCCTCGGCCAGCGACTCCTCGGCCGGCTCCCGCAGCAGCGCCGGATCGACCAGGTCGGGGATCACGCCGTCGGCCTTGCGCAGGATGTTGCGGATGCGCTTGTTGGCCGCGGCCAGCGCCTCGGCTTCCGGCAGCACGGCGAAGGTGCCGACCGCGTCGATGCGGCGGTCGAAATCGTACAGCGAGCCGTGCGGCAGTTCGGCGCTGGCGTCGAACAGCGCGGCAACCGCGTTGAACTGGCTGGCCGGCACGCCCTTGTCGGCGTAGTAGCCGCGCAGGCGATCGAGGATGAAGTCGAAGATCTCCAGCGCCAGCGCGTGCGCTTCCGGCAACGGCTGCGGCTTGGCCGGCGGATGCGCGGCCAGCGCCTGCACCGCGGCCTCGGCGGCGGTGCGCAGCAGGGCCTTGGCGTCCACGTCGTAGCCGCTTTCGATGATCGTGCGCGCCAGGCCCAGGGCATTGCGGCGCAGCGCGAACGGGTCCTTGTTGCCGGTCGGCTTGAGCCCGGCGGCGAACCCGCCGGCCAGGGTGTCCAGGCGCTCGGCGATCGCCAGCACCTTGCCCAGTGCCGACAGCGCGATGTCGTCGCCGGCGAAGCGCGGCTGGTAGGCCTCGTCGATGGCCAGCGCGACCTCGGGCGACTCGCCGCCGGCCACGGCGTAGTGGCGGCCGGCGATGCCCTGCAGTTCGGGGAATTCATTGACCATGCGCGACTGCAGGTCGTTCTTGGCCAGCTCGGCGGCCCGTGCGGCCAGCACCGGATCGGCACCGACCTGCGCGGCTATCGCCCGCGCCAGCGCGGCCACGCGCTGCACCTTGTCGGCGACGCTGCCCAGGCGCGCCTGGTAGGTCACGGTCTTCAGGCCGGCGCCCATCGCCACCAGGCCCTGCTTGAGGTCCTCGTCGAAGAAGAACTTGGCGTCGGCGAAGCGCGGGCGGATAACCCGCTCGTAGCCCTTGGCGACCTCGGCCACGTCCTTGGACTCGATGTTGGCCACGCCGATGAACTTTTCGGTCAGCTTGCCGCCGGCATCGAGCACCGGGAAGAACTTCTGGTTGATCTCCATGGTCTCGATCAGCGCTTCCTGCGGCACCGCCAGGAACTCGCGCTCGAAACCGCACAGCACCGCGGCCGGCCATTCGACCAGGTTCACCACCTGGCCGAGGTTGTCGTCGGTGATCCGCGCGTTCCCGCCGGCGCGGGCAGCGGCGGCGTTGACCTCGGCGACGATGCGCGCGCGGCGCTCTTCCGGGTCGACGATGACGAAGGCCGAGCGCAGCGACTCGACGTAATCGCCCGGCGTGCTCAGCCAGACCTGCTTGTCATGCATGAAGCGGTGGCCGCGGCTCATGCGGTCCGAACTCAGGCCCAGCAGCGTCGCCGGCACCACGTCCTTGCCGAAAAGCAGCACCAGCCAGTGCACCGGCCGGGCGAAGGCGTAGTCATGGTCGCCCCAGCGCATCGGCTTGGGGATCGGCATGGCGGCGATCGCCTCGGCGAGGATTTCCGGCAGCAGGTCGGCGGTGCGCGCGCCCGGCTTGACCGCGCGGTGGACGAAACGCTCGCCCTTGCTGTCGGTGGTGCGCTCCAGCGCCTCCCACTCGACCCCGGCCTTGGCGGCGAAACCCTGCAGCGCCTTGGTCGGCTGTCCGTCGGCGTCCAGTCCGATGTTGAGGTACGGACCGAGCACCTCCGAGCGCTGCTCGGGCTGCTCGGTGGCCACGCCCGGCAGCAGCACGGCCAGGCGCCGCGGCGTGGACAACGGACGCGCATCGCCGCGCTCGACCGCGATGCCGCGCTTGTCCAGGCCGGCGAGGATGCCGTCGAAGAAAGCCTGGGCCAGGCCCGGCAGCGCGTTGACGGGCAGCTCCTCGGTACCCAGTTCGATCAGCAGGGGGGAATGCTGGCTCATCGGTTCAATCCTTGGTATCAGGCCGTGGCGCCGGACTGCGGCGCGAAAAAGGGCACGTAGTATTTTTCCAGGACCGGCAGCGCTTCGTAGCGCGCCACGCGGGCGGCCAGCGCCGGGAAGCGGCCCAGGTCGAACGGCACCGCGTCGCGCACGTAGGTGCAGAAGCAGGCCAGGGTGATGTCGGCCAGGCCCAGGCGCTCGCCGCACAGCCACTGCCGCCCGTCGGCCTCGACGCAGGCCTGCTCGAGTACCTGCAGCGCGCCTTCCATCTGCACGTGGCAGCGCGCGACCCACGGTTCGTGGCGCTTGTCGTCCGGGCGGAACACCCGCTCGACGACCTGCTGCAGCGCCTTCTCCACCGCGCCGGCGGCAAAGCCCGCCAGGCGCATTGCCTGCCGCCGCTGCGGCCCGTGCGGTGGCAGCAGCGCGGCGTCGCCGGCCTGGCCGTCGAGCCAGTCCAGGATCACCGCCGAATCGGTCAGCACCTCGCCGTCGTCGAGCACCAGCACCGGCACCCGGCCGAGCGGGCTGTATTCGCGGATGCGGTCGAAGTCGCGGCCGACCGACCAGTCGCGGTGTTCGAACGGCATGCCGAGCATGTCCATCGCCACCGCGACGCGGCGCACGAACGGCGAGTCGAACATCCCGATCAGGATCATGCGGCTGCGCCGCCCTTCGCGCCCGGGAAGCCGAGCTTCTCGCGCTGGGCGTAATAGGCCTGCGCCACCGCCTGGGCCAGCGCGCGCACGCGCAGGATGTAGCGCTGGCGCTCGGTCACGCTGATCGCGCGGCGCGCGTCGAGCAGGTTGAAGGCGTGGCTGGCCTTGGTGACCTGTTCATAGGCCGGCAGCGGCAGGCCGACCTCGACCAGCTTCTGCGCCTCGCGCTCGCAGGCGTCGAAGCGGTGGAACAGCTCGGCGACGTCGGCGTGCTCGAAGTTGTAGGCGCTCTGCTCCACCTCGTTCTGGTGGTACACCTCGCCGTAGGTGACCGGCGTGCCGTCCGGGCCGTAGGTCCAGACCAGGTCGTAGACGTTGTCGCAGTTCTGCAGGTACATGCAGAGCCGCTCCAGGCCATAGGTGATCTCGCCCAGCACCGGCTTGCACTCCAGGCCGCCGGCCTGCTGGAAATAGGTGAACTGGGTGACCTCCATGCCGTTGAGCCAGACTTCCCAGCCCAGGCCCCAGGCGCCGAGCGTCGGCGATTCCCAGTTGTCCTCGACGAAGCGCAGGTCGTGCACCAGCGGATCGATGCCCAGCGCCTTCAGCGAGCCCAGGTAGAGCTCCTGCAGGTTGTCCGGGTTGGGCTTCATCGCCACCTGGTACTGGTAGTAGCGCTGCAGGCGGTTCGGGTTCTCGCCGTAGCGGCCGTCGGTGGGACGGCGCGAGGGCTGCACGTAGGCGGCGTTCCAGCGTTCCGGACCCAGCGCGCGCAGGAAGGTCGCCGGATGGAAGGTACCGGCGCCCACTTCCAGGTCCAGCGGCTGGATCAGCACGCAGCCCTGCTCGGCCCAATACTGGTTGAGGGTCTGGATCAGGCCCTGGAAGGTGATCGCAACGCGCGGGATAGGGGACATGCGGCCGGGCCGTACGAAGGGGTGCGCTAGTATAGCGGCCGACCTGCGGGGCTTTCCGCAGCGGGGAACTCTTCATGGAACAGCGGCAGTCCGCCGAGCCGACGATGGCGCCCCCCGGGGCGGCGGTACTGCCGCGCGGGCGGCTGGCCTTCGAGCGCGTGGCCGCCGCGCTGCTCGCCGACGGCATGGTCGCGCCGGGCGATGCCGAGAGGATCCAGTTTTCCGCCCATGGCGCGCGCAGCGCCAGCGAGGTGCACCCGCTGGTCCTGCTGGCCAACCTCAAGCTGCGCGCCGGCCAGGCGCCGGCCGGCGAGCTGGGGCTGGAACGCCTGACCGAGTGGCTGGCCACCCGCGTCGGCATGCGCTACCTGCGCATCGATCCCACCGAGGTGGACGTGGCCTCGGTGACCGGGGTGGTATCGCATGCCTACGCGCGCCGGCACCGGATCCTGCCGCTGGCGATCGATGCCGAGCGCGTGCTGGTCGCCACCAGCGAGCCACTGGCGCTGGACTGGCTGGCCGACGTGCAGCACCTGGCCCGTCGCCGCATCGACCTGGTCCTGTCCAGCCCGCTGGACCTGCACCGCTACACGATGGAGTTCTTCGGCGTCACCCGCTCGGTGCGCGGCGCGCACGGCGACTCGCGCTCGGGCGAGAGCGGCAGCGGGCTGCCGAGTTTCGAGCAGCTGGTCGAACTGGGCCGCGCCGGCGATGTCAACGCCGACGACCAGCACATCGTCCACATCGTCGACTGGCTGCTGCAGTACGCCTACGAGCAGCGCGCCTCGGACATCCACCTGGAGCCGCGCCGCGACATGGGGCGCATGCGCTTCCGCATCGACGGCGTGCTGCACAAGGTCTTCGAGGTGCCGCCCACGGTGATGACCGCGGTGGTCAGCCGGATCAAGGTGCTCGGCCGCATGGACCTGGCCGAACGGCGCCGGCCGCAGGACGGGCGCATCAAGACGCGCTCGCCGGGCGGGCGCGAGGTGGAGATGCGCCTGTCGACGATGCCCACCGCCTTCGGCGAGAAGTGCGTCATGCGCATCTTCGACCCGGACGCGGCGTTCAAAAGCATCGACCAGCTCGGCTTCAGCCCCGAGGAAGCCGCCGGCTGGAACGCACTGGTCAGCCAGCCGCACGGCATCGTGCTGGTGACCGGGCCGACCGGCTCGGGCAAGACGACCACGCTGTACTCCACCCTCAAGCGGCTGGCGACGCCGGACGTGAACGTGTGCAGCGTCGAGGATCCGATCGAGATGATCTCGCCGGAGTTCAACCAGATGCAGGTGCAGGCCAACATCGACCTGGACTTCGCCGCCGGCGTGCGCACCCTGCTGCGCCAGGACCCGGACATCATCATGATCGGCGAGATCCGCGACCTGGAAACCGCGCAGATGGCCGTGCAGGCCTCGCTGACCGGCCACCTGGTGCTGTCGACCCTGCATACCAACGATGCGCCCTCGGCGATCACCCGCCTGCTTGACCTCGGCGTGCCGCACTACCTGCTGGCCTCGACACTGAACGGCGTGCTGGCCCAGCGCCTGGTGCGCACCCTGTGCCCGCACTGCAAGCGGCCGCACGCGCTCTCGGCGGAGGACTGGGCCGCGATCCTCGAGCCCGGCGAGGCGCTGCCGGCAAACCTCGACACCCACGCCCCGGTCGGCTGCCTGGAGTGCCGGCGCACCGGCTTCCTCGGCCGCGTCGGCCTGTACGAACTGCTGCCGGTGAGCCCACGCCTGCGCGCCCTGGTCCGCGCCGACATGGACCTGGCCGGCTTCAGCCGCGCCGCCCGCGGCGAAGGCCTGCGCACGCTGCGTCGCGCCGGGCTGGAAAAAGTCGCCCAGGGACTGACTACAATCGAGGAAGTCCTGTCCGTCCTGCCGCCCCGGGAATGAAATCGCACGCGCCGTTCCTGATCCTCGAAACCGGCCAGCCGGTCCCGGCCATGAAGCGCTACGGGCGCTTCCCGCACTGGATCCGCGTCGCCGCCGGGTTGGCCGAGGCCGACACCGTGGTCGTGGACGTGGAGGCCGGCCAGCGCCCGCCCTCGCCGGAGGGCTTCGCCGGCACCATCGTCAGCGGCTCGGCCGCCTTCGTCACCGACCGCGCCGACTGGAGCGAACGCACCGCCGACTGGCTGCGCGAGGCCGCCCACGCCGGCGTGCCGCTGTTCGGCATCTGCTACGGCCACCAGTTGCTGGCGCACGCGCTCGGCGGCCAGGTCGACTACAACCCTGCCGGCCGCGAATCGGGCACGATCGAGCTGGAACTGCATGCGCCGGCGTTCGAGGACCCGCTGTTCGCCGGCCTGCCCGACCGCTTCGCGGCCCATGCCACGCATCTGCAGACGGTACTGCGCGCGCCGCAGGGCGCGACCGTGCTGGCCCGCTCGCGCCAGGACGAATGCCACGCCTTCCGCTGGGGTGACCGCGCCTGGGGCGTGCAGTTCCACCCCGAGTTCGCCACCCACCACATCCGCGGCTACGTCCAGGCCCGCGCCGATTGCCTGGCCCGGCATGGCCGCTGCGCCCGTACCGTGGCGCGCGAGGTCAGCGCCGCCCCGCTGGCAAGGCGGCTGCTGAGACGCTTCGTCCGCCATGCCCGTACGCTGCCGTCGGCCGATGGCCCCGGAAACCGGCGATAATCCGCCTGCACCGGGCTTGCCGGTGCCCAACGATCCGGAACGGGAATGAGCGAGATTCGAAAAGTGCCGGCCTCGGCCGGCGCGGAATGGCTGTTGAGCGGCTTTGCGCTGCTGCGTCGCGCGCCGCTGGCGCTGGGCATGCTCGGCATGACCTGGGGCCTGGTCGCCCTGCTTGTCTACGGGCTGGCCTACCTGGTGCCGGCGCTGGGCGTGGCCGCGCAGTTCCTGATGGTGCTGGCCGGCCCGATCTTCATGGGCGGCATGCTGTGGGCGGTGCGCGAGGTCGACGAGGGCCGCGCGGCGCTGCCCACCCACCTGCTGCACGGTTTCCAGGAAGGCCGCGCGCCGCACCTGCTGCTGGCGCTGCTGCCGCAGGCGCTGGCCGGGCTGCTGCTGGGCGCGCTGCTGCTGCTGATGCTCGGCACCGATGGCCTGGGCCACCTCTCGCACGTGATGGCCGAGCTCAATGCGCTGGGCCAGTCCGGCGCGCAGCCGGACCAGGAACAGGTCCGCGCCCTGGTGGAGGAACTGCCCGCCGGGCGCATCCTGCTGTGGCTGCTGCTGGTGGTGGCGACCTTCGCCGCGGTCAGCCTGGCGCTGTTCGTGATGCCGCCGCAGGTGATGTTCGACCGCGCCACCGGCACCCACGCGCTGCGCCAGAGCCTGCGCGCCACCCTGCACAACCTGCCGGCGCTGCTGGTGTTCTTCGTGCTGACCTTCATCGCGCTGATCGCGATCTATTTCGTGGTGATGCTGGTGGCGATGATCGCCATGCTGCTGCTCGGCCCGAACATCGCCATGCTGCTGTCGCAACTGCTGCTGATGGCGGTGCTGATGCCGGTATTCGCCGGCGCGGTGTATGCGGCCTGGAAGCAGATGTTCGGCCACGCCGCCGCCGCGCCTTCGTCGGTACAGGGCAGCGGGCGCGACGATATCTTCGTGGCGTGACACGTCCCGCTCGGCGGGCCGTGCCCCCAAGATTCTGCTGAAGCAGAATCTTGGGCCCCAACGCCGAAGCCTCCTATCCCCGCGGCTTCGCCGCGCCCCCTTAACAAAGGGGGCTTTCCTCCAGCGGGCGATCGCCGTGTAGGAGCGGCTTGAGCCGCGACCGGGGGTCAGGATGCCCTTTCATCGCCTGCGCGCGAAAAGCGTCGGGCTGAAGCCCCTCCCACAATGCAACCGCAGCTGCGAAGGGCGGGATGCGGGCAATCGCATCTGTGGGGGCGGCTCTGGGTGGCCTCGGGCCATCAGCCCCGACCGTAGATCGGGGTGCCTTTGCGTCGCCTGCGCGCGGAAAGCGTCGCGGCTGATGGCCCGAGGCCACCCAGAGCCGCTCCTACAAGCGGGTTATGCGATCGCGGGCGAAGTCGCGAGGCCGGCGCGCTCGCAGGGTCGGAGAGCTGCTCTTCTCTTCCCACCCTCCCTGCGCGCCCCAGAAGAATGGGAACAACAAAAGCGCCAAGCCCCGTCCCGACGGGGGTGGGGTTGAGCGGGCCATGGATGGCCCGCGTTCGGGGTGTCGGACAGGACGTCCGTTGCCCCGACGACCCCACCCCCGGCGGGATGGGGCCCGGAACGTAAGTCAGAGCCAAGCCTCCGCACACCAAGGCGCGCCCTCATAAACCCCCAACACAACCCGCGCAAGCGGGTGCCCCGCTTTCCCGCCCGCTACGAGCCAGCCCGATCAGCCTTCGGTACGACCGCGCGGGCGGCGATGATGCCCAGCTCGTAGAGGATGCACATCGGGATCGCCAGCATCAGCTGCGAGACCACGTCCGGCGGTGTCAGCACCGCGGCGATCACGAAGATGCCCACCACCGCATAGCCACGGCCCTGGCGCAGCTGCTCGGGCGTGACCCAGCCCAGCAGGGCCATGATCACCAGCGCCACCGGCAGCTCGAAGCTGGTGCCGAAGGCGAAGAAGATCACCAGCACGAAATCCAGGTAGGCATTCGCGTCCGGGGTGATGGCGATGACGTCGGGGGTGAAGTTGGTCAGGAAATGAAAGACTGCCGGCAGCACCAGGAAATAGGCGAAGGCGCAGCCGATGTAGAACAGCAGCATGGCAGAGGCCAGCAAGGGCACGGCCAGTCGCTTCTCGCGCTGGTACAGGCCCGGGGCGACGAAGGCCCAGGCCTGGTACAGCAGCCATGGCACGCTGATGAACAGGGCCACGAAGAAGGTCAGCTTCATCGGCGCGAAGAACGCACCGGCCGGATTCATCGCGATCATGGTCTGCCCGTCGGGCAGCTGCGAGACCAGCGGGCGCGCCAGCCAGCTGTAGATCGAACGGGTGAACGGCAGCAGCGCCACCAGCACCACGCCCAGGCCGAACAGCGCGCGCACCAGGCGGGTGCGCAGTTCGATCAGGTGCTCGATCAGGCTGCTTTCGGCCTGCGCTTCTTCCGGTGCGTTCACGGCTGTTTCTCCGGCGGCGCCATCGGGGTCGGTGCCGCAGGCGCGGGCGGTGCCGGGGTATCGGCGATGCCGGGATCGACCGGTGCGGCCGCCTCGGTGACCGGCGCCGGCTCAGCGCCGGCCCGGATGTCGATGTCGCGCGCGACTTCTTCGTGCAGCGACTGGCCCTGCGCCTGCACCTGCTGCTGGCCCTGCCGCAGCTGCGACTCGGCCTCGCGCAGCGAGGCCTGGACGCTCTGCAGGTTGCGCTTGAGCTCCTCGGCCTCGAGCTCGCGCTCAAGTTCCTGCTTGACCGAGTCCCACTGCGCGCGGGCCCGGCGCACCCACAGGCCGGCAAACCGGGCGGCCTTGGGCAGGCGCTCGGGTCCCAATACCACCAACGCCACGATGGCGATCAGCAGCAGTTCGCTGAAGCCGATGTCGAACACGCGCCGACGCCCTCGTCCGGGGTTCAGTGGCCGTCGCGTTCGCGCTCGGTCTGCGATTCGCGCTTGGCGTCTTCGCTGCGCGACTGGTCATTCAGCTGGGCGGGACGCTCGTCGTCACGCATGCCCTTCTTGAATTCCTTGACCGCATTGCCCAGATCCTTGGCGCCGCTGGTCAGACGCTTGGTGCCAAAGACCAGCAATACGATCACCAGCACGATCAGCCAGTGCCAGATGCTGAAACCGCCCATGATCCGCTCGCCGCTTATCCAGTGATAGGACCCTCAGGATAGCGCACCGCGCCGGTGCCGGGGCGATGACCTTCAGGGCTTGCCGTCGAGCGATTCCGTGCGTACTTCACCCTCGGCCACCGGCTGGAAGCCCTGCTGCGGCTGGGCATTGGCCGGTACCGGCTGCAGCGGGGCGGTGGTGGCCTCCGGCGATGCCGCCGGCGCCGGGGCCGGCGCGGGGCCCGAAGGTGCCGCCGCGCGCGCGGCCGTCGCTGCCGGGGCCGACTCGCCGCGGTTGGCGCGGGCGGTGTAGGTGGCCTCTTCCAGGCGGTCGCGGAAGGCGGTGACGTCGCTGGAAGGCTGCTCCGGCGCGCGGTTTTCGAAGATCATGCGCGGCGTGCTGCCGCTGCCGTAGGCATTCAGGTCGGCGGCGTCGTCGATCTGCAGCACCGCCCCGTCCAGCGCCACGCCGGCGAACAGGCCGCGCGCGCGCGACCACGACCAGATCTCGGCCTTGAGCTGGCCATCGGTGGCGGCGGCGGCATTGCGTCCGACCGGACCGGCGGCCACGCCGGCGTCGGCGCCGAGGGTGAACTTGCCGTTGACGATGTTGTCCAGGCTGCGGTCATTGCGGAACACCAGCACCACATCGGAGGACTGCACGCCGGCCTGGAAGCCGATGCTGCCGCCGGTGAGCTTGACGAAGACCGGCTGCGACCAGGTGCCCTCGGGCGTCTTGATCGACATCAGGCCGTGGCCGCGACGCCCGCCGATGACCAGGCCGGCCTTGATCGTGTCGGGAATGACGACGATGGCACGGGCTTCGTCGAGCAGCTTGTCGGGAATGGCCTGCTCGGGAATGTTCTGGATGTCCACCAGCACCCTCACCGCGTTGCGCGCACGCTGGTCTTCCTCGGGACCGGCGAAGGCGTGGCCGGCGGCGAAAGTCAGGGACAGCAGCAGCGCGAGGCGCGACAGGCGGGGCATGGCAGGCTCCAGGGGACGATCGCGGAAAGATAAGGCAATGGCCGACGTTAGTCGCGCCCGGGTGAATCTGCGATTAGCGCCGGCGCGCCCCGCCAGTGGCGCCGCCTATCGCGGCGATCGGTACCGGGGGCGGGCGGAATCGTTGCGGTCTGCCACAATAGCGGCCATGCCCGACGCACCGAATACCGCCCTGCTGGCGGTCAATCTAGGCACGCCAGGGGCGCCGACCGCGAAGGCGGTGCGCCGTTACCTGGGCGAATTCCTTGGCGATCCGCGCGTGGTGTCGATCCCGCGCTGGCTCTGGCTGCCGCTGCTGCATGGCCTGATCCTGCCGCTGCGCGGCCCGCGCTCGGCGGAGAAGTACGCGCAGGTCTGGATGCCGGAAGGCTCGCCGCTGGCAGTGCATACCGCGCGCCTGGCCGAAGGCCTGCGCCGCGAACTGCCCGACTGGCGGGTCGATCACGCGATGCGCTACGGCGATCCTGCGCTGCCACCGGCGCTGGACGCGCTGGCCGCCGCCGGGGTGCAGCGCATCGTGGTGCTGCCGCTGTATCCGCAGTTCTCCACCACCACCACCGCCTCGGTGCAGGACCAGGTCGACGCCTGGGCCGCGCGGCACCCGGGCATCGCGGTTGAGGTGATCCGCGACTACGCCGAAGACCCGGCCTGGGTCGCGGCGGTGGCCGGCTCGATCCGCGCCTGGTGGGAGACGCACGGCCGCGGAGAGCGGCTGGTGTTCTCCTTCCACGGCCTGCCGCAGCGCGTGGCCGACGACGGCGACCCCTATCCGCAGCGTTGCCAAGCCAGCGCGCGCGCCATCGCCGCAGCGCTGGACCTGGCGCCGGACCAATGGCAGCTCGGCTACCAGTCGCGCTTCGGTCGCGAGCGCTGGCTGCAGCCCTACGCCGAGCCGGCCCTGTGGGCGATGGCCGAGTCGGGCGTGCGCCGCATCGACGTGGTCTGCCCGGGCTTTGCCACCGACTGCCTGGAGACGCTCGAGGAAGTGGCGATGGGCTTCACCCGCAGCGTCGCCGCGCGTGGCGCCGAGCTGCGCTACATCCCCTGCCTCAACGCGGCGCCGGCCCATGCCGCCGCGCTGGCCAGCCTGGTGCGCCGCTCGTGACCGCGGCCCGCGAGTTCAGCTGCACCCTCCCCTTCGGCGAACTGCGCGGCCTGCGCTGCGGCGCACCCGGCGGCCACAAGGTGCTGGCCCTGCATGGCTGGCTCGACAACGCGGCGAGTTTCCTGCCGCTGGCCGCGGCGCTGGAAGGGCTGGACCTGGTGATGATCGACCTGCCCGGCCACGGCCACAGCGCCGCGCTGCCGGCGGGCAGCGAATACACGATGATCGGCGCGATCGGCAACGTGCTGGCGGTGGCCGACGCGCTGGGCTGGGAGCGCTTCAGCCTGCTCGGCCACTCGATGGGCGCGGGTATCGCCAGCCTGGTCGCCGCGGCAGTGCCGGAAAGAATCGCCTCGCTGGTGGTGATCGAGGCATTGGGCGGGCTCGGCGAGCAGGTCGAGAACACCGCGCAGCGCCTGCGCGAGGCCGTCGCCGCCACGCATGCGCTGGCCGGCAAGCCGCTGCGCGTGTTCCCCAACCTGGACGCGCCGGTCAGGGCGCGGATGATGGCCAACCAGCTGAGCGAGGACAGCGCGCGGCTGCTGGTCGAGCGCGGCGTGCGCGCGGTACCTGGCGGCTACAGCTGGGGCAGCGACCAGCGCCTGACCCTGCCCACGGCGGTACGCATGACCGAAGCGCAGATCGACGTAATGGTGGCGGCGATCGAATGCCCGACGCTGGTGGTCTTCGCCACGCCGGCGCAGCCCTATTTCCCCGAGCCGCTGCGCAGCCGTCGCGCCAGCCTGCTGCGCGATGGCCGGCTGCACGTGCTGGCGGGCACGCACCACCTGCACATGGAAGATCCGGCGGCAGTCGGCGCGCTGCTGCAGCCCTTCCTGGACGTGCACGCGCCCAAATAGCATCGCAGGACCCACCGCACGCCGAGCGGCCGGTGACTACTTGCCCGCCTGCAGCAGCCGGCGCAGCTGCGCCTTGAGCGTGCGCCCCTGGCGCTGGAAATAGTCGCGTTCGTGGCGCCACTGCGGGCAGCGCCTTTCGACTTCGCCCCAGAATGCCGGCGAGTGGTTGGCCTGGATCAGGTGGCACAGCTCGTGGACGAGCACGTACTCGAATGCGGACGGGCGCCCGAGCACCAGCGCAAGGTCCAGCGCCATGGTGCCGTCGGGGGCCAGCGATCCCCACTGCGAGGACATCACCTTCAGGCGCAGCCGTGCCGGCGCGCGTGGCAGGTCGGGCAGGTACTTCGGCAACCAGCGGCCGACATCGGCACGCGCCTGCGATTCGTAGAAATCGCGCAGCGCGCGCACCATGGCCGCGTCGCCGGCGCGCGCTGGCAGGTGGAAGTGAGCGCCTTCGGCGTCACACTCGATGCGCGCGTAGCGGGACTCGTGCCAGTGCAGCGGCAGCAGTTCGCCGCGCAACGGCAGCAGCTGGCCGGCAGCGCCGCGCAGCAGCGGCGGCGGCAGGGCGTCCTCGGCATAACGCGCCAGCTGCTGGCCCAGCCACTGGCGATGCTCGAGCAGGAAGCGTTCGCCGGCCACGAGGCTGGCCCGGGCCGGCAGGGTCAGGCGCGCGCCGCGTTCGTCCACGCTGAGCTTGATCCGGCGCGCGCGCGGGTCGCGCACGCGCAGGACTTCGATTTCGCGCTCGTCATCCAGGCGCAGGCGCACGCAGTCGCGCTGGACGACGCGCGGCGCTGGGGCGAGCAGTCGGGGGAGGAACTTCGCCATGGCCGCTACAGCATACGCCCGCCAGCGGCGGGCGCGTCACCCTGCGATCAGACCTCGGCCTTGCTCAGCTTCAGCGCCTCTTCAAGCAGCAGGAACAGCCGCCGCACTTCGCCGGTCATCAGCGCGAAACGCGCGTCGAGTTCGGCGCGCACGCCGTCCTGGTCGCTGTTCTCCAACTGGTCCAAGGCGCCATCGAGGAACTTCAGCTTGCGGATCACCAGGTCGTCGCCGAGGACGAAGGACACATGGTCATCCAGAATCAGCGCCAGCTTGGTGACCTGCTTGCCGGCCTCCAGGTGCTTGTCGATTTCCTCGCAGCGCAGCTCCTGGTGCTGGCACTTCACCACCGCGCCGCCTTCGATCGGATCCTTCATCTCGCACTCCTCGCCCAGGCTCAGGCCTTCGGGCAGGGGCTCGCCGGCGATCCAGCCGGTCAGGATCGAGCGCGGGGCCACCTCCGCATTCAGCGGCAGCGCCGGGAACGAGCCGAGCAGGCCGCGGATCTCCGACATCACGTTCTCGCCGGTCTTGCGACTGGAGGTATCGACCGCGATGTAGCCGTGCTGCAGGTCGAGCATGGCATCGGTGCGCGAGCTCTTCACGAAGGCACGCGGCAGCAGCTCGTGGACCAGGTCGTCCTTCAGGCGCTTGCGGGCGCGGCCGCCCGGACGCCGGCCTTCCTTCTCCTCGATCTCGGCGAGCTTGCGCGCGAGCAGGTCGTTGACCACCGAGCCGGGCAGGATCTTGTCCTCGCCGCCGACGGTGAGCCAGAGGAAATCGCCGATGCGGTGCGAGAGGTCTTCCTGTTCGTCACGACCGAACGGCGAGATGAAACCGCGCGAGGTCAGCTCCAGCGGCCCGACCGGCTTGAGCAGTGCCTCCGGCAGCAGCTTTTCGATTTCAGAGAAGTCCAGCGTGGTGGGAAAGCGGAACAGCGTCAGGTTGCGGAAGAACATGGAGGACCGGAAGAAGAAGGACGGAAAGGAGGATGCGGGCGGGTCGGTGGCGGGTCAGGGCACTTCGGCGTCGCCGCCGGGCTCCGGACCACCGCCACCCAGCCAGGCGTGCACGTCTGGCAGGGGCGCCTCGCCGCGTCGGCCCAGCGCATGGAAATCGAACAGCTGGCGATCGCCCAGTTGCGAGGGGCGGACGTCGGTCATGGCGCGGGCGATCTGTTCGATCCGGCCCGGGCTGTCCTTTTCCCACTGCTTGAGCATCAGCCCGACCTGGCGCCGCTGCAGGTTCTCCTGGCTGCCGCACAGGTTGCAGGGAATGATCGGGAACTGGCGCGCCTGCGCGTACTCGACGATGTCGCGCTCGGCCACATAGGCCAGCGGGCGGATCACCGTATGCCTGTCGTCGTCGCTGCGCAGCTTCGGCGGCATGCCGGACAGCTTGGCGTGGTGGAACAGGTTCATGAACAGGGTCGCGACCATGTCGTCGCGATGGTGGCCCAGGGCGATCTTGGTGAAGCCCTGCGCCTCGGCGTAGGCGTACAGCGCCCCGCGGCGCATGCGTGAACACAGCGAGCACATGGTCTTGCCTTCGGGCACGACGCGGCTGACCACCGAATAGGTGTCCTGCTCGATTACGTGGTAGGGCACGCCCAGCGCGCGCAGGTACTCCGGCAGCACGTGCTCGGGAAAACCGGGCTGCTTCTGGTCGAGGTTGACGGCGACCAGCTCGAACGCCACCGGCGCCTTCTTCTGCAGCTGCAGCAGGATGTCCAGCAGTGTGTAGCTGTCCTTGCCGCCGGACAGGCAGACCATGACCTTGTCGCCGTCCTCGATCATGCCGTAGTCGGCGATCGCCTGGCCGACCTGGCGGCGCAGGCGCTTGGCCAGCTTGGCATGCTCGCGTCCGGCGCTGCGGGGATCGCGCCGCGCGGAGGTTGGATCGGGAAGGGAAATGACGGCGCTCATCCGGGCCATTCTACCGGGTCCCGGCAACCGGCCGGGGAGCGTCGCGCAGCGCTGCCGGGGCCGGGCCGGCGGTGTAAGCTCGGTTCGATGGAGACTCCCGATCCCGCCACCGTGGTCGAACGACTGAACGCGCTCAGGCTCGAGCACCGCGCGCTCGATGAGGAAATCAGCCGGCGCGTGCTCGACCTGGAGGCCGACGAACTGGTGATCAAGCGTATGAAGAAGCGCAAGCTCCAGCTCAAGGACTGCATTGCCCGGCTTGAGAGCGCGCTGATTCCCGACGAGCCGGCGTGAGGGACGGCGCATCCCGCTGCGCGGGCTGTGCCTCCACGGTTTGCTGCGCAAACCGCGGACCCTGACTTCTGCCTTGCCTCCGTGCCCCATCCCGCTGCGCGGACTGTGCCCCCAAGGTTTTGCTGCGCAAAACCTTGGGCCCCGACTTCTGCCTTGCCTCCGTGCCCCATCCCGCTGCGCGGGCTGTGCCCCCAAGGTTTTGCTGCGCAAAACCTTGGGCCCCGACTTCTGCCTTGCCTATCCCCCGCGCCTTCGGCGCGCCCCCCTTAACAAAGGGGGGCTTTCCTCCAGCCTGCTTGATGCGCGTGATTGCACTGTAGGAGCGGCTTCAGCCGCGACTGTGTGGAGGCCTTTGCGTCGCCTGTGCTGAAAGGCGTCGGGCCTGAAGCCCCTCCCCCGGAAGGCGTCGCGGATGATGGCCCGAGGCCACACAGAGCCGATCCGACAACGGGATCGTGCGATCGCGGGCGAAGGCGAGGGGCCGGAGACCTCGCAACCCGCGAAAGCGGGTACCCCGCTTCAAGCGCGAGCACCGGGACACAACCAGCTCCGGATCACTCCGAAGCTGGTGCTTCCTCCGGCCTGGCCGCTGCCGGGCTGACCCGTTCGATGGTATGGCGCAGCTCGCGGCCGAGGATGAACTTGGCGTCCTTGGCCCAGGTATCCAGCCGCTCGTCGAACACCAGCTTGCTGTTCTCGTCCGGCCACACCAGGCGCAGCTCGCGCATCTTCTGGATGAAGCCGCGGAACAGGCTCTTGTCGAAGAACTCCGGCGCGGCCGGGGCGTAGAGCAGGCTCAGGCGCTGGGCGGCCTGCTGGCACAGGCTCTCCAGCTCGGCGGTGCCGAGCGTGCCCGGGCCGTTCTTCACCAGCACCGAGATGGCGATGTAATAGCGCTCGAAGGCCTGCTGCAGCGAATGGCCGATCGCGCGCAGGCGGAACACCTCGTCGGTCTGGCCGGTGTTGCGGGCCAGGATGCCGCCGTCGTCCTCGTTGACGTTCATCAGCAGGCCTTCGCGCACGAACACGTCGATGGTCTGCTCGATGCGGCCGGCGAACTCGTCCTCGGTCCACGGCAGGAACAGCTCGGCCTGCAGGAACGGGTACACGGTGCGGCCCAGCCGCACCAGGCCGGCGCGGCTCATGCGGCGGTTGTTCTGGAAGCAGCAGGCCACCCAGGAGGATGCGGTGAACAGGTGGATGACGTTGTTGCGGAAGTAACTCAACAGCACCGCGGTGTCGCCGCTGACGCTGAGCACGTCGCCGAGCGGATGCGGCGTGCGGGTCAGCACGTTGATCTCCTCGGCGTGGGTGATGATCCGCGCCGGCGAGTGCGGGGTGACCGTGACCCGGTCCGAATACGGCATTTCAGCCAGCAGCTTCTTGCACAGCTCGATCTGCGCGACCAGGTCGGCCTCGCCCATCGCGTGCTTGGGCGTGGACAGCAGCGCCAGCGCCAGCAGGTTGATCGGATTGACGTCGGCGGCGCCGTTGACGCGGACCTGGATCTGCTCGGCGAGGCGATCGACGGTGCGTGACAGCCAGGCCGGCTTCTCGTCCTCCGGCACGGGCTGGCCGTCCCACTCCGGCGCCTCGCGCGCCAGCACCTCGTTGAGCGCGATCGGTTCGCCGAAGTTCACCACGACCTGGCCGTAGTTCTGCTTGAGCACCTTGGGAATGCCCCACAGCAGCGCCCAGATCGATTCCTTCTCCTTGGGCCGGCCGCTCAGCTCGTCGAGGTAGCTGTTGCCTTCCATCAGCTTCTCGTAGCCGATGTACACCGGCTGGAACAGCACCGGCTTGCGCGGCTGGCGCAGGAAGGCGCGCAGCGTCATCACGATCATGCCGCCCTTGGGCTGCAGCAGGCGCCCGGTGCGCGAGCGGCCGCCCTCGACGAAGTACTCGATCGAATAGCCGCCACCGACCAGCTGGGCGACATACTCGCTCAACACCGCCGAATACAGCGCGTTGCCGCGGATCGAGCGGCGGATGAAGAAGGCGCCGCCCTTGCGCAGCAGGGTGCCGACCACCGGCAGGTTGAGGTTGATGCCGGCCACGATGTGCGGCGGCACGATGCCGCGCTCGTACAGCAGGTAGGACAGCAGCAGGTAATCCATGTGGCTGCGGTGGCTGGGCACATAGACCACTTCGTGCCCGGGCGCGGCCTGCTTGAACTTGTCCAGGTGGTGGACCAGCACGCCGGCGTAGATGCGGTTCCACACGTGCGAAAGCAGGAAGCTGGCCGAGCGCACCACCGGGCTGGAGTAATCGGCGGCGATCTCCCAGGCATAGGCATGGGCCTTGCGCCAGGCGTCCACGGGCTTGCTGTTGTCGCGCTTGGCCTGGGCGGCGATCGCCTCGCGCACCGGCTCGGCGGCCAGCACCTGGTCCACCAGCAGGCGGCGGGTGGACAAATCAGGACCGATCACCGCCTCGCGGATGCGGCGGAAGTGGGTGCGCAGCACGCGCTGCAGCTTGCGCAGGGTGCGCTCGGGCGGCAGGCCCTCGTCCACGGTCTGGCGCAGCGATACCGGCGGGGCGAAGCGCACGATCGTGGTGCGGCCGTTGAGCAGCACCGACAGCAGGCGGCGGAAGCGGCCGACCAGCGCCCAGTTTTCCGAGAACAGCACGGCGAACCAGCCGCTCTGCTTGTCCGGCGCGCGGCCGACGAAGATCGACACCGGCACCAGGTGCACGTCCAGGTCCGGGCGGACCCGGTGCGCCTGCAGCAGCTTGGCCAGCGAATCGGAATGGGTCTTGGCGCCGCGCTGCTCGGGGATGATCGAGTTGCTGCTGCTGCGGCGCGACAGGGCCAGGTAGGCGCGCTTGCGCTGCAGCGGGTCGCCCGGCAGCGGCACCAGCGGCGACGGCAGGCCGGCCTCGCGGCAGGCCTTGTCCAGGATCAGCGCATTGGACAGGCCGTAGTCCTCGAGCACGTAGACCACCGGGCGGCCGTCGTCGTACTGGCCCGGCTGCTCCGGTTCGATGGTCAGGCTGAGCCAGGGGTCGGCCAGGCGGCCGAGTACCCGGGCCCACAGCGGGCGGCGCGGCGCACGGGCGCCCGTCGGCGGCACCATGGGCACGCGCGGGCCGGCCGAGGCGCCCTGCGGCGTCGGGTCCTGGGGGTGTTCCGGGCCGGGCTGGCCGTCCGGGAAAGGCAGTTTGTTCTGTTCAGGCATCGGCGCCATTATGGCTTAGGCGGCTGCGCGGCACCCGCGTCGGCCACCGGACGCAGGATTTCTCCCACCTCCTGCTGGATGCCCTCCAGGTACCAATGCCCATCGATCCGCACCAGGGTGGCGCTGGTGTCGATCTGTTCGGCCGCCAGCGGATACTGCAGGTGGACCCGCGCCTGGTCGCCCTGCTGGCTGACCAGCCCAACCCGCGTGGCGTCCAGGCTGGCATCCAGCGACAGGCCGTAACTGTCCAGCACGGCCTTGAACTCCTTCACGAACGGGCCGAGCCGCCGCAGGCTTTCCTCCATTCCCGCTGCCTGCATCGCCCCGGGATCGGACAGCCCGGTGGCACGGGCGGCGGCGACCAGGCGCGGGATCGCGGCCTGGGCAGTCTGGCGATCGGCCAGCGGCGCGGCGCCGGCCCATCCGGCCAGGGCGTTGACCAGCTGCACGTAGTGGGCGCGCTGTTCGGGCGTGTAGTCGCCCTGGTTGCGCAGGTACTGCACGCCGAACAACCCCATCGAGTGCGCCGCCTGCTTGATGCCGGCGCCCTGCCCGGCCACCTGGGTGTCGAAGGCGCGCAGCAGGCGCTGTTCGGCGCCGGGCCGGGACAGCGACTCCAGCAGGGCGGGCAGCTCGCCGCCCAGCGGCAGGCTGGTCAGCGGCCAGCGGCTGCGTCCCTCGCGCCAGGCGGTTTCCAGTTCGGCGTGCTGCGCCGGGGTGACCGCGGCGCGGGCATAGCCGGCCAGGTCGTTGCGGCGCAGGTAGCCGGCCAGCTGGCTGACCGCGGCCGCCGGCTCGGCCTTCGCGCCGGGCAGTTCGGCCGGCTCGCGCTTGCAGGCCGACAGCAGTACCAGCGCGGCCAGCAGCAGCCCGGGCCATGCACTCCCCGTCCCGGGCCGGTTGTTCGTCAGTGGCATGGGTCGACTCCCCAATCGATGCGGCATCTTGCCGGGGCAGCCCCCGCCCGGCAAGGCGCCCAGGGCGCCAACGGGCGGCGCAGTCTGTGACCCCGGTCATGTCCTTTGATGTCCACGCCAGGACTGCGCTGTCATCCCGGGACTCCTTCTAATGCAGCGCCAGTCCGATATTGCGACCGCGGACACATATTGCACCGCATCATGAAAACGTTTGCAGTTCCTGTTAGCGTGCCGCCCCGGCGCCATGAAGAGCCTTGGAAAGGGCCGATTGGCGCATCCAGGCACATACCAGGGAGCGGGACAGGACGGGACAGCGCGCGAGGCAAGCCCATGCCTCCACCGGGCAAGAGGTATTTCCCCCGGTTATGGGTAGCCGCTGGCTCGTAGGGTGCCACCGCGGGGCCGGACCCCCATCGGCGCCTGGCCGCACGTGGTTGGGCGCCGGCACGCGAGGCCTACGGCTTTCCAAAAACTTTTGGTTTTTTGCACACAACCGCAAGACGTTCACATCCGACGCTGTATCCGTCTGACCCGTGACAAGTCTCCATCAGCCATTGTTCCGCCCGGGAGGGTATTCGTGAAAGCCATCCGATCCACCGCCAATCTGCCGGCCCGCAGCCTGCTGTGCTGCGCGCTCGCCGCCAGCCTGTTCGCCGCCGCCCCCGCCTTCGGCCAGTCCTCCAACGCCAACCTGCGGGGCCAGGTCGCCTCCGCCGAAGCCGGTACCGAGGTCACCGCGACCAACAAGGCCACCGGCACGACGCGCCGCACCAAGGTCAGCGAGAACGGCAGCTACAGCATCATCGGCCTGCCTCCCGGCGAATACACCGTGACCGCCGGCGGCGCCAGCCGCACCGTGACGCTGTCGGTGGCCTCCACCGCGACCGTCGACCTGGGCCAGGAAGCCCCCGCCGCCGCGCCGGCCGGCGATGCCACCACCCTGGATACGGTCACCGTGAGCGCGCCGCTGATCCGCGACGTGAAGACCTCCGAGGTCGGCAACACCATCTCGCTGCACCAGATCGAGCAGCTGCCGCAGGCGACGCGCAACTTCCTCGAGTTCGCCGACACCGTGCCGGGCATGGTGTTCAACATCGACTCCTCCGGCCACGCGACCCTGCGCGGCGGCGCCTCCAACGCCAGCGCCGGCAACCTGTACATCGACGGCATCGGCCAGAAGAGCTACGTGCGCAGCGGCGGCATCGCCGGCCAGAGCGACAGCCAGGGCAACCCGTTCCCGCAGCTGGCGATCGGCGAGTACAAGGTCATCACCTCCAACTACAAGGCCGAGTACGGCCAGATCAGCGGCGCGGCGATCACCGCGGCGACCAAGTCGGGCACCAACGAGTTCCACGGCGAGGTCTTCTACCGCTACACCGACGAGAACATGCGCGCCAAGCGCCCTGACGAGGGCGACGGCAAGATCGATTCGCAGACCAAGGAGTACGGCCTGGCGGTCGGCGGTCCGATCATCCAGGACCGCATGCACTTCTTCTTCGCCTACGAAGGCAAGGACAACGCGGTGCCGCGCAGCGTGCAGCCGCAGGCCGAGGCGGCGCCGTTCGTGGGCTACCTGCCGGCTGACATCGCCAGCCTGTACGGCGCGGCGAACCTGCCGTTCACCGAAGACCTGTACTTCGGCAAGATCGACTTCGAGGCGACCGACAACGACCGCATCGAACTGAGCGCGCAGTACCGCGATGAGACCCAGACCGACAACGTCGGCGGCCAGAGCGCGCCGGGCCACGGCGTGGACCGCATCAACAAGGACCAGCGCGTCAACCTGCGCTGGCAGCACAGCAGCGACCACTGGTTCAACGAGCTGACCGTCGGCACCGAGGATTCGAAGAACAACCCGACGCCGCAGAACCTGGGCAACGGCATCATCTACACCTATCTCAACCGTGCCGACCCGAACATCCCCGAGTGGACCTTCGTGCAGACCGGCGCGGCCGACGGCCGCAACGTGCAGATCAAGAGCCAGAAGGGCTGGTTCCTGCAGGATGACCTGACCCTGACCAGCTTCAACTGGCACGGCGAGCACACCATCAAGATGGGCGTGAGCTACAAGGACATCAAGCTGATCTCGCAGGACGCCGCCTCGGTGAACCCGCAGTTCAAGTACGAAGTGGGCCCCGATGGCGTGGCCAGCTATCCGTTCCGCGTGGACTTCATCGCCCCGTTCGATACGCCCGGGCAGGTGGCCAAGGTCGAATCGCCCTCCAAGCAGTACGGCATCTACATCCAGGATGACTGGGCGGCGACCGACAAGCTGATGATCAACGTCGGCGTGCGCTGGGACTACGAGGACAGCCCGGCGTTCACCAACTTCGTCACCTCGCAGGACTACGTCAACGCGCTGTACGGCGAGGATCCGGACAACCCGGGCCGGCCGTGGGCCGACCGCCTGCTGGCGACCGGCATCAACATGCACGACTACATCAGCAACGGCCACAACCGCAGCAACTTCAAGGACGCCTTCGCGCCGCGCCTGGGTTTCTCGTATGACTTCTTCGGCGACGAGACCGCGGTGCTGCACGGTGGCGCCGGTCGTTCCTACGACCGCAACCTGTTCGAGCAGCTGGCGCTGGAAAGCAGCAAGGCCGCGCTGTCGCCGGTGGCGGTGTACTTCCAGGATCCGGCCACCGGCCAGTGCTTCAAGTCCGACCGCACCTGCGTGGCGTGGGACCCGCGCTACCTGCAGGGCGTGGACCAGCTGAACACCATCCCGGGCGTGTCGCGCAGCGCCGAACTGTTCCTGTTCAACAACAAGCTCAAGACCCCCTACAGCGACCAGTACAGCCTGGGTATCAGCAACCAGTGGGGCGAGTGGCTGACCGACGTGACCTTCCAGCGCATCCTCAGCTATGACGGCTTCGCGATGAGCCTGGTCAACCGTTTCCCGAACGGCGCCTATTTCGACGCCAACGGCGGCGCGCCGTGGGGCGAGCCGGTGCCGGGTTACCAGAACACCATCATCGGCATGAACGGCCTGGAGCAGCGCAGCAGCCAGGTGCTGCTGTCGGCCGAGAAGCCGTACACCAAGGAATCGGGCTGGGGCGTGAGCCTGTCGTACACGCACACCAATGCGCGGCAGAACCGCAACATCGACGAGCCGTACGCCTTCGACAAGCCGACCATCCACCAGTACCCGTTCGTGAAGTCCGATGCGGTCGCCGCCCATCGCTTCGTCGCTTCCGGTTCGCTGGACGGCCCGTGGGGCGTGACCTTCGGCGCCAAGCTGGTCCTGGCCACGCCGGAGCCGATCAACACCATCGCCTGCTTCGGCTTCACCGATCCGGACGGCGCGGCCTGCCAGCAGGTCGGCGCGGTGCCGCCGGGGGCCAAGTTCCTGGTCGGCGGCAAGATCTGGGGTTACCGCACGGTGGACTTCCAGGCGACCAAGGAGTTCACGGTCTATCGCGACCTGAAGATGTCGGCGCGGCTGAACCTGCTCAACGCCTTCAACTTCAAGAACTACTCGTCCTACGTCTACAACGGCTGGGGTTCCAACGGCCAGTTCGACCCGGACATCACGATCAACCGCACCGGCGACATCAACTACGTGCCGCGTACGGTGACCGTCGAGCTGGGCATGAAGTTCTGATCCACAGGCAGTACGCGTGACAACAGGCCGGCTCCGAAAGGGGCCGGCCTTCTTTTTGTGCGTCTGTTGGCGGTTCGATGGGGTTTGCCGGGGGTTGTCGCTTGCGGATTTTCTGGTTGTTTTTGGTGGGAAGCGGGGCGCCCGCTTTCGCGGGCTGTGTTGGAGTTTGTTGAGGGCGCGCCTTGGTGTGCGGGGGCTTGGCTCTGACTTCCGTTGTGGGCGCCGCCCTGACGGCGATGGGCGTCACCGCTCGGCAGACGTCCGTGTCTGACTCGCGGCCGCGGCACATCCATGTGCCGCTGACGCCCATCACCGCCAGGACGTCGCTTGGCGCTTTGGTTGTCCCCGTTCTTCAGGAGCGCGCCGGGAGAGTGGGAAGAGAAAAGCAGGAGCCTCGTGAGCTCCAGGCTTGCGACCACGCCTGCAACTGCACTGTGGGAGCGGCTCCGCTTGCCGGTTGGCCTCGGGCCATCAGCCGCGACTGCATGGCCCGCTCCCGCAGGAAGCCTCGACGGCGCAACGCAGCACCGGGGATCCCCCGGGTGCAGACCCGTCCGATCCCAGGCCGGCCTGGCGCGAGACATAAAAAAGGAGGCCGGATCGTGAGATCGCGAGCCTCCCAAAAACCGGCCTGGGCCGGTGGACAGTGTTGTGGCACATCTCCGGCCGGAACCGGATGGCAGGATCGTACGCGCCCACCGATGTTTACGCAATGCCTCATGATTTCTGTTCAACTGCATGATTTTGTTATGAAATATTAGTTATTCTCACGGCGTACTGCGAATAGACCGCCGCCTCATTTCGCAACTTTGGCGCCATTCGCGCGTTGCCGCCGTCCCGGGCCTTGCCTTTCCCTGCGTGAAATCGCTTTCACGCCTGGGAGGGCCCCATGAAGTCATCGACGCATTCCCGCACCCGGGCCGGCAGCCTGCTGGCCGGCGCCCTGCTCGTCGCGCTGTACCTGCCCGGCAGCGCCCACGCCCAGTCCGCCGCCGCCGGCATCCATGGCCAGCTCGCGGCCCCGCCGGGGACCGAAGTGGTCGCCACCGACCTGGCATCGGGCGCGGTGCGCCGGGTACGCACGCGCAGCGACGGCGGCTTCTCGATCCTCGGCCTGGCACCGGGCAGCTACCGCATCGACGCGGCCGGGCGCAGCCGCACCGTGGCGCTCAGCGTCGCCTCCACGGTGACCCTGGATCTCGATGCACCGGCATCCAGCGCGGCGGCGAAGACCCTCGACACCGTCACCGTCACCGCCCCGGCCCTGCTGCAGGAAGTGCGTACGCCGGAGGTCGGCGAGACCGTGTCGCTGCGGCAGATCCAGACCACCCCGCAGGTCAGCCGCAACTTCCTCGAGTTCGCCGACGCCGTGCCGGGGATGATCTTCACCCGCGACGCCGACGGCCGCACCTCGCTGCGCGGCGGCGCGCAGAACGACAGCAGCGTCAACGTCTACATCGACGGCGTCGGCCAGAAGAGCTACGTGCGCAGCGGCGGCGTCGCCGGGCAGTTCTTCAGTGCCGGCAATCCGTTCTCGCAGCTGGCCATCGGCGAGTACAAGGTGATCTCCTCCAACTACAAGGCCGAATACGGGCAGATCTCCAGCGCGGCGGTCACCTCGGTGACGAAGTCGGGGACGAACGACCTGCACGGCGAGGCGTTCTACCGCTATACCGACCAGGACATGCGCGCGCGCACGCCGCCGGAGCGCCAGCCCGGCCGCGACAAGGTGGTCTCGGCCGAGAAGGAGTATGGATTTGCCCTGGGCGGACCGATCGTGCGCGACCGCGCGCACTTCTTCCTCGCCTACGAGGCCAAGCGCTTCGAACTGCCCACCACGGTGCGACCCGGAGGCGTGGCGCTGGATGCGATCGACAGCCTGCCGGCCGCCGCCGCCGCGGAACTGGGGCCGGCGACCCAGCCCTTCGAGCAGGACCAGCTGTTCGCCAAGATCGACCTGGCCGCCAGCGACCGCGACCACTTCGCCCTGACCTTCCAGGACCGCCAGGAGCACCAGTACAGCTTCGGCGGTTCCAATGCGCGTTCGCATGGCTCGGTGACCGACAACTACGACCGCCGCTGGTCGCTGCGCTGGGACCGCAGCGGTGATCGCTGGTTCAACGAAGTGCTGGCCACCACGGAGGATTCCTTCAACAACCCCACGCCCATCACCCTGGGCAACGGGCTGATCTACAGCACGCCCGACGGCGACAACGATGCCACCGTGCTGGAAACCGGCGGCGGCTCGCCGCTGGCGGCGCAGCGCAAGGGGCAGAAGGGCTGGTCGATCGAGGACAACCTGACCTTCAGCGGCCTGCAGTGGCACGGCGAACACACGCTCAAGATGGGCGTGCGCTACAAGCGGATCGACCTGTACGCGGCCGACGCGCGCGACATCAATCCACAGTTCACCTGGTCGCTGGAGAACCCGGCTTTCGGCGACGCGATGCCGTACAAGGCGTTCTTCACCAAACCGGTGGTGGGCGTCGGCGGGCTGACCCCGGAAGTGCGCTCGCGTGCCGAGCAGTTGGGGCTGTACCTGCAGGACGACTGGCAGGTCAATGACCACCTCCAGCTCAACCTCGGCGTGCGTTGGGACTACGAGAAGAATCCCGCCTACCTGGATTTCGTCACCCCGCCGAACGTGGTGGCGACGCTGGGCGAGCAGGATCCCAACGGCCCGCCGGGCCAGAGCTACGCCCAGACCCTGGCGCTGGGCGGTCTGGACATCAACCGCTACGTCTCCACCGGCGGCAACCGCAGTGCGTTCAAGGGTGCCTGGCAGCCGCGCCTGGGCTTCTCCTATGACATCAACGCCGACGAGCGCCATGTGATCCACGGCGGCGCCGGGCGCGCCTATGACCGCGACCTGTTCGACTACCTGCAGCTGGAAAGGACCAAGGCGGCGCTGCCGCAGATCACCGTGTATTTCGCCGATCCGGCCGGCACCGGCTGCTACCGCGGCGCGACGCCCTGCTATCCCTGGGACCCGGCGCTGCTCGGCGGGCTGGCCGGACTGCAGGCACTGGTCGGCCCGACCAGCAATGTCGGCACCGAGGTGGACGTGCTCAACAACCGGCTCAAGGCGCCGTACTCCGACCAGTTCAGCCTGGGCATGCGCAACCAGGTCGGCGACTGGAACACCGATGCCAGCGTGGTGCGCATCCTCAGTTACAACGGCTTCGCCTACACGCTCGGCAACCGCTACCCGAACGGCAACTTCTTCGATACGCCGCAGCGCTGCAACGCCAGCTCCGATCCGGGCTACAGCCAGCCGTGGGGCTGCGGGCTGCCTGGCTTCGGCGGCCTGATCCTAGGCGACAACGGCATCAAGACGCGCACCACCCAGCTGCTGCTATCTGCGCAGAAGCCCTACACGCGCGACAGCGGCTGGGGCATGTCGGTGGCCTACACGATGACCCATGCCCGGCAGAACCGCGATATCGGCGAGCACTACGCGTTCGACATGCCGACCATCCACCAGTACCCCTTCATCCGCTCCAACGCCGCGCCGCGCCATCGCCTGGTGGTGACCGGCAATTACGACGGCCCCTGGGGCATCACCTTCGGCGGCAAGCTCACCCTGGCCACGCCGGTCAGTGCCAACACCAGCTACTGCATGGACGACCCGCCGTTCGGCAACCAGCCCAGGTGCGTGCAGGTGGGGGTGACGCCCAACGGCAACGGGCGCTTCCTGGTCGGCGGGCCGATCTTCGGCTACCGCTCGCTGGACCTGCAGGCGACCAAGCAGTTCAGGATCGCCGGCGGATGGAATGCCTACGCACGGATCGACATCATCAACGTGCTCAATTTCGACAACGTGACCGGTCTGGAAATGGAGACCTGGGAAGGCCAGCGCCACGCGAAGTACGACCCCGCCAGCGGCATCACCGGCACGCCGCGGCAGGTGAAGCTGGAGGTCGGCGTGAAGTTCTGAAGCGCCGCGCGGGCGACCCGGCGGGTCGCCCGCGCGGCGCCGGCTCAGAACGAGAGCGCGGCGATCTCGGCCTGGATCGCTTCGGCGGCGGCAACCGGGTCGGCCGCCTTGCGGATCGGCCGGCCGACCACGATGGCGTCGGCGCCGTCGCGGAAGGCCTCGGCCACGCCGACGGTGCGCTGCTGGTCATCGCCGACCGGGCCGCCGGGTCGGATGCCCGGACAGACGATCGAGAAGCCCGGGCCGACCGCGGCCCGGATCGGCGCGGCTTCCTGGCCGGAGGCGATCACCCCGTCGATGCCGGCCGCCTGCGCGGCCATCGCGCGCTCGACCACCACCTCGACCGGTTCGCGGTCGATACCCATCGCCTTGAGGTCCGGCCGCCCCATCGAGGTCAGCACGGTCACTGCCAGCAGGCGCATCTCGCTGCGGTTGGCTTCCGCCGCCGCCTGCAGCATCGGCGCATGCCAGCCGTGCACGGTGCAGTAGCTCACCGGCCACTGCGACAGCCGGCCGATCACCCCCGCGATGGTCGCCGGGATGTCGAAGAACTTCAGGTCGACGAAGATCCGCTTGTCGCGCCGGGCCAACTCGTCGAGCACGTCGAAGTACTCGCCCGAGGCCAGCAGTTCCATGCCGATCTTGTAGAAGGACACCGCATCGCCGAGGCGATCGATCCATTCCACCGCCTCGCGGCGGCCGGGGACGTCGAGGGCGAAGATCAGCCGTTCACGGGCGGTCAGCGGCAGCGGCGGTCGGGTCATGGGGCCACGTCCAGGGCGTCGCGCTTGGCCTGGCGCCGGGCCTCGCGCGGCTGGCTGTAGTCGTTGTTGAACTGCGCCGGTTCCCAGCCACCATAGCTCGGGTTGGGCAGCATCCACCAGCGCTCGCCGAACCAGTCGTGGTACTGCTGGTAGAGCTCGTCGCGGCCCTGCGGGGTATTGGCGATCACCTGGACGAAATCGCCCAGCTGGTCGCCGAACTGCATCAGCACGCGGTATTTCTGCCCGGCCAGGCGGCGCCGGCAGTTCTTCTCGCTGCCGTTCTGCTCGCAGTCCTTGACGAAGGTGCCCAGGCCCAGGAACACGCTGTCGTCGGCCACCGGCATACCCACCGCGCGCAGGTTGGCCAAGGTGGCCTCCTGCAGGTGCTGGGCGCGGTTGGAGATGTAGAGGATGGTCACGCCGCGGGCGTTGGCCGCCTTGGCGAAATCGACCACCCCCGGCACCGCCCTGGCCTTCTTCTCGGCGACCCAGTTCGACCAGGTGACCTCGTCGTACTCCTGGTTGTCGCGGATCAGGCGGGCCTGGTACGGCGAGTTGTCCAGCACCGTCTCGTCGACGTCCATCACCACCGCCGGCTTCAGGCCCTTGGCGGCGTTGCCGCGCTCCTCCGGTACCAGCGCGTCCCAGTTCGGCTGCTTGAGCGCCTGGTCCAGGCGGTCGGCGGCGGCACGCCAGGTCTGCTCGGAGGCGGCGCGGTATTCCTGCGCACGCTGCATCCACAGCACCGCGTTGAGGTTGTCGTCGGCAGCCACGGCCGGGGCGGCAGGCTTCTGCCCGGCGGCCTTCGGCGCGGCCGAGGGGGCCAGGGCCGGCTGGGCGACGGGCGCCTCGGGGGTCTGGACCTTGCAGGCGGTCAGCGCCAGCACGGCGCTGGCCAGGAGGGTGAGGGAAACGGAGCTGCGACGCATGGGCTACCACCGATGAAATTGTGGCAATTTTACCGGCTTGGCGATGACCTGCGGGTTTCAGGGCCCGGCCCGGGCCGGCTATCCTGCCGCCCCCGATCGCAGGAGCCGCCATGACCGCCGACGAACGTCCGATCCCGACCCTGGACCCGATCCAGGCCCGGCTGCTGGGCTGCCTGGTCGAGAAGGAAGCCACCACGCCGGACACCTACCCGCTGACCGTGAACGCGGCGCAGGTCGCCGCCAACCAGAAGACCGCGCGCGAACCGGTCATGGCGCTGGAAACCGGGCAGGTCCACCACGCCCTGCGCCAGCTCGAGGCCGCCGGCCTGGTGCGCCAGCAGTTTTCCTCGCGCGCCGAGCGCTACGAGCACCGCCTGGAGTCGGCCCTGGGCCTGACCCGCCAGCAGCTGATCGTGCTGGCCCTGCTGTGCCTGCGTGGCGCGCAGACGGTGCACGAACTGTTCGCGCGCAGCGAGCGCATGCTGCGCTTCGCCGATGCCGAGGAAGTGCGCCACGCGCTCGACCGGCTGGCCCAGCGTGGAATGGTCGTCGCCCTGCCGCGCGCCAGCGGCTAGCGCGAGGGCCGTTATGCGCACCTGCTGTGCGGCGCAGTGGAGATGCCGCAAACCCCCGTCACGGGCACTGGCACCGGATCGGCCATTGATCCCGATCCGGCGCTGGAAGCGCGCGTAGAGGCGCTGGAAGCGCAGGTCGCCGAACTGCGTGCGCAGTTGCAGCAGCTGCTGCCGCGCGACTGAAAAGACACTTTTAGGAGCGGCTTCAGCCGCGACCGGCAGGATCCTGCAGTCGCGGCTGAAGCCGCTCCTACAAGGTGATCTCGTAATAGGCCAGCGGCTCGCGCTCGGCGGCGATCACGTACTCGCCCACGCGTCGCAGCCCGAGCTTCTCCAGCAGCCGTACCGAGGCGGCATTGCCGGGCGAGACGATCGCGCACAGCGCGCGCAGGCCGAGCACGTCGCGGGCGTGGGCCATTACCGCGCGCGCGGCCTCCTCGGCGTAGCCCTGGCCGTGCTGCGATGACAACAGCGCGTAGCCGATGTCCGGCATCGACAGGTCGGCGCGCTGGATCAGCCCGGCGGTACCGATGAAGCCGCCATCGGCGCGGCGCTCGATCGCATAGTGGCCGAATCCATGCAGCGCGTACTGCGCGCCGTGCCAGGCACGCAGGTAGTCGCTCGCCTGGCCCGCATCGCGCACGCCACGGTCGCCGATGCCGGCGATGAAGCCCGGGTCGTTGAGCAGCCCCAGCATGGCCTCGGCATCGCGCTGCGGATCAAGTTCCCGCAACTGCAGGCGTTCGGTCTCCATCAGCACGGCCATGCGCGCCTCCGTTGGTTCGATGCCGCAGCCTGACCTGCCACGGCGATGCTGGCAAGGCGTCAGTCGAACAAGGCCTGGATCGCCGCCAGCCCGGCACTGGCTCGCTCCTTCTTGCGTTCGGCATCGGCCACCGGATCGGCGCCATCGCGCTGCATCTCCGCGGCCGGGATCTCGTCGAAGAAGCGGCTCGGCTTGAGCCGGATCTGCTCGCCGAACTTGCGGGTGAGCTTGCTGTGGCTCATCCACAGCTGCTCCTTGGCGCGGGTGATGCCCACGTACAGCAGTCGGCGTTCTTCCTGCAGGTTGCCCTCGTCCAGGCTGACCTCGTGCGGCAGCACGCCGTCCTCGCAGCCGACGATGAACACGTAGCGGAATTCCAGGCCCTTGGAGGCGTGCAGGGTCATCATCCGCACCTGGTTGCCGCCGTCGTCCTTGTCGTTGCGCGACAGCAGGGCCAGCTGGGCGGCCAGGTCGCCGGCGCTGGCACCACGCGGGCCACCTTCGAACCACTCGGCCAGCTCTTCCAGGTTGGCCTTGCGGCGCTGGAAGCCGGCTTCGTCCTTGCTCTGGTTGCGCAGGTCGGCGAGCAGGCCGGACTTCTCGGCCAGCAGGCGCACCAGCTCGGCGGCCGGCAGCACGGCGGCCTGCTGGCGCAGGTCCCGCAGGGTGTCGGTGAAGGCGCTCAGGCCGTTGGCCGCGCGCGGCGGCAGGTGCTGCAGCGCCCCCATCGATTCGGCCGCGCGCGACATCGGCACGTGCTTGCTGCCGGCCAGCTCGGCCAGCTTGGCCAGCGAGCCTGCGCCGACCTCGCGCTTGGGCGACTGCACCGCGCGCAGGAAGGCGGCGTCATCGTCGGGATTGACGATCAGGCGCAGCCACGACAACAGGTCCTTCACTTCCTGGCGTTCCAGAAACGCGGTGCCGCCGGTAAGGTGGTAGGGCACGCGCAGCAGCTGCATGGCCTTTTCCAGCGGCCGCGACTGGAAGTTGCCGCGGAACAGGATGCAGAAGTCGCTCCATGGCACCTGCCTGGCGGTGGCGATGAAGTTGATCTCGGCGGCGACCTTCTCCGCCTCGTGCTCGCTGTCGCGGCACTCCCACACGCGGATGCGCTCGCCGTCGGCCTGGTCGCTCCACAGCGTCTTGAGGTGCTCGTGCGGGTTGTGCGCGATCAGCGCGTTGGCCGCGCGCAGCACCCGGTTGGAGCAGCGGTAGTTCTGCTCGAGCTTGATGATCTCCAGCTTCGGGTAGTCGCGGCCCATCTGCAGGAGGTTGTCCGGATTGGCGCCGCGCCAGGCGTAGATGCTCTGGTCGTCGTCGCCCACGCAGGTGAAGTTGCCGCGCTCGCCGGCCAGCATCTTCAGCAGGCGGTACTGGGCGTCGTTGGTGTCCTGGCATTCGTCGACCAGCAGGTAGCCGATGCGCTCGCGCCAGCCCATCACGATCTCCGGGTTCTCCTCCAGGATCTGCACCGGCAGGCGGATCAGGTCGTCGAAGTCCACCGCGTTGAAGGTGCTCAGTCGGGCCTGGTAGAGCGCGTAGACCGCGGCGGCTTCCTTCTCGCGGTTGCTGCGCGCCGCGGCCATCGCCTGCTCGGGCGACAGGCCGGCGTTCTTGGCCCGCGAGATCAGGTTTTTGGTGTCCTCGATGACATCCGGCTTGGCCCCGTGCAGCAGGTCCTTGACCTGGGCGGTGGCGTCGTCGGCATCGAAGATCGAGAAGCCACGCTTGAGCCCGGCGGCCTCGTGCTCGATCTGCAGGAACTTCAGTCCGAGCGCGTGGAAGGTGCAGATGGTCAGGCCGTCGGCCGCCTCGCCACGGATGCGCTTGGAGACGCGCTCGCGCATCTCCTTGGCCGACTTGTTGGTGAAGGTGATCGCGGCGATGCGCCGCGCCGGGTAGCGGCCGGTCGCGATCAGGTGCGCGATCTTCTCCACGATCACGCGCGTCTTGCCGCTGCCGGCGCCAGCCAGCACCAACAGGGGACCTTCGCAGTGCAGGACCGCGGCGCGTTGGGGGGGATTGAGACCGTGCATGAAGACTTCCGTGGGCGGTGCATTGTAGCGGCAGCTCCGGCGGCATGCCGCCCCCGCCGCCGACGCCACCGGGTGGCCCGCGTACCGCTAGAATTCCGCCATGGCCAAGCTCTACTTCTACTACTCGGCGATGAATGCGGGGAAGACCACCACCCTGCTGCAATCCGCGCACAATTATCGCGAGCGCGGCATGCGGACGCTGATCCTCATCCCGCGCCTGGACCATCGCGCCGGTACCGGCGTGGTCGCCTCGCGGATCGGGCTGCGTGCCGAGGGCCAGCCGTTCGACCGTGACCGCGACCTGCTGCGCCTGGTCGAGGAGGACATCCGCGAGCGCGGCAAGCTGGACTGCGTGCTGGTCGACGAGGCGCAATTCCTCACCCGCGCCCAGGTCTGGCAGCTCAGCGAGGTGGTCGACCAGCTGCGCATCCCGGTGCTGTGCTACGGCCTGCGCACCGATTTCCGCGGCGAGCTGTTCGAGGGCAGCCAGTACCTGCTGGCCTGGGCCGACGAGCTGCAGGAGATCAAGACCATCTGCCACACCGGCAGCAAGGCGACGATGACCGTGCGCGTGGATGAACACGGCCATGCCGTGCACGATGGCCCCCAGGTCGAGATCGGCGGCAACGAGCGCTATGTCTCGGTCAGCCGCGCCGAGTTCAAGAAGATCATGCGCGGCGAAGGCCGCATCGAGCCGCTGCAGGAAACACTACCCTGGTAGCTCAGCATCAGTGGAGGCAGCGGAGCAATGGATATGCGCACCGTGGATCGAAAGGCCCTGCCCGTCCTGGCCCTGGCGGCAGTCCTGCCCGCCCTGGCGTCAAGGGCTGCCGAACCGCCCGCGGCGGGGGCGCTCCATGACATCCCGCCCAACGTGATGACCTCCGGCTTCCTTGCCGGACATCCGGACCTGCGCTTTCGCAAGGCCGGCATGGAAGCCGAACGCCAGGGCAATCCGGCTGCGGCGCGCGATGAGTACCGACGCGCCGCGCACTACGGCGACAAGCCATCGCAGGGCCGGCTGGGCGAAATGTACTGGCAGGGCGAAGGTGGCGGCGTCGATCGCGTGGCCGGCTTCCTGTGGATGTCACTGGCGGCCGAACGCGGTTACACGTTCTTCCAGGAACGCCGGATGGCCTACTGGAAGGCCCTGACGCCTGCCGAGCAGGCCCAGGCACGCTCGCGCGACCAGTCGATGCTGTCCGGATACGGCGACGCGGTAGCCAAGCCGCGCCAGGCGATGGCAATGCTGCACGCTGGGGCCCGGCGCAGCACCGGCAGCCTGCTCGGCTATGGGGGCCAGAAGCTGGTGATCGAACTGCCCGGTGGCGGCAGCGTCGATGCAGGGACGTTCTACGCGCCCGAGTTCTGGCAGCCGGACCGCTACTGGCAGATGCAGGACCGGTTGTGGGATGGCCGCTCGCCCGGACGGGTCGAGGTCGGCGAACCCGAAGACCTCGACAGCCATGCCCATCCGCGCGCGGACGGGCGGCCCTGAGCGCGCCGGCTCAGTAGAGCTTGCGCTCCGACGCCGGCGGCGGCGTCCACTGGTACAGCCAGGTCTCGGTCAACGGCCGGCCCTTCAGGCGCAGGAACAGCCGGATGTCGATCTGCTGGGTGGAATCGTCCGGCGGCACCACGTCGAACATGGCGCGATAGCCGGAGATCTCGTGCAGCGGTCGCGCCGACACGATCTCGGTCTTGCCGCGCGTGACCTGCAGCACCGGCTCGATCTCCAGGTTGTTGGCCTTGGCCAGCGCGGCCAGCTCGCCGCCGGCGAAATCGACGGCGAAACGCCAGGAGAAATGCGTGCGCTTCTGGCCGATCACCCCGCCCAGGCCGGTGCGCGTGGCCACGCACAGGGCCAGCGGCGAACTTGCCGGCGGATGCGCGCCCCAGTACAGGCGGTAGCCGAACAGCAGCTCCTGGCCCGGCTGCGGCTTGGCCTGCGGGTTCCAGAACGCGACGATGTTGTCGAAGGTTTCATCGACGGTGGGGATCTCCACCAGCTGCACCGAGCCCTTGCCCCAGCTGCTCTTGGGCTCCACCCACAGGCAGGGGCGCTTCTCGTAGAACACCCCGTCGTCCTGGTAATGGTCGAAGTTGCGGTCGCGCTGCAGCAGGCCGAAGCCGCGCGGGTTCTCGTCGACGAACATGTTGAAGCGCAGCTGCGGCGGATTGGCGAGCGGACGCCAGATCCACTCGCCCCCGCCGGTCCACATCGACAGCCCGTCGGTGTCATGGATCTCCGGCCGCCAGTCCCAGGCCATGCGGCGGTCGTTCTCGCCGGTCTGGTACATGCTGGTGCACGGTGCGATGCCCAGCCGCTCGATCGGCTTGCGCGGATACAGCGCGCTGTCGATGTCCATCAGCAGCACCTCGCCATTGGTGATGGCGAAGCGGTAGGCGCCGGCGATGCTCGGCGAATCGAGCAGGCCGTAGACCACCACGGTGTCCGAGTCGGCCGCCGGCTGCTCGAGGAAATAGGCGATGAAGTCCGGGAACTCCTCCGGCCTGCCGGTGCCGGTATCGATCGCCAGTCCGCGTGCGGACTGGCCGTACTGGCCCTCGGCACCGACGGCGCGGAAATAGCTCGCGCCCAGGAAGGCGGCGAAGTCGCGATTGGTGTCCTTGCGGGTGTTCAGGCGAAAGCCGGCGAAGCCGAGGTCGCGCGGAAGGCCCTTGCCCTGCAGGCCGCTCTTGCCGTAGTCGAACGCAGCCGGGTCATAGGCCAGTTCCTGCGCCTTGCCGTCGACCACGTCGAACATGCGCACCGGCGAGTGGAAGTACAGGCCGAGATGGAAGAACTTGGCCTGGAACCGACCGGGCTGGTCGGCCCACAGCGCGTGGTCCTGGCGATAGCCGATCGACTGGTACTGGTCCCAGGTGAGGCTTTCGACCGGCGCCGGCAGGACCCGCTTGTGGCTCTGGTAGGGCGCATTGGCCAAGGCCCGGGCCTGGCCCTTGAGCGTGGCGAAATCGAATGGCTGCGGTTCGCCCAGCCGTCGCAGCCCGACCGCGTTGGCCGCCAGTGCCCACGAGGGAATGGCCGGCAGGCCGAGACTGGCGAGCGCGGCGGTGGCGGTCTTGAGGAAGTGGCGTCGTTCCATGGGGCCGTTCGGCAGGGACGGAGGGGACGCACATCATAGCCAGCCGGCCGTCGCACCGATGGCTGGACCATGAATGCGCCCCGTCAGCTGCCGCAGGCGTGGTCCAGCCCCAGCTGCGCCGCCTGCCGACAGAGGAAGTCGCGCTGCGCGGCGGGCTGGTCCGGGCCGTCGTAGCGCAGCAGCGTCCAGCGTTCGCCGGCCTGCATCTGCTCGCCCGGGGCGAGCTGGCGGTAGGGGGCGTGGACTTCCAGTTCCATCAGCCCGTCGGCCGGTGCGCGCGAGGCGGCGTCCAGGTACAGCTCGACCTGGCCCTGTTCGGGATGGATGCGTTCGCGGGGCTGGTGCGCGAAGCGGATCAGCAGCAGCTGGTGACCAGCGAAGCCGGCCAACCAGCCCGCCGCGGGCTGGATGCGGTACTTGCCGCGCTGGATGAGCGCGTCGTCGCCCGGATGGGCGGTCAGTTCGAACAGGCCGGCCGCCCAGGCATGCCGGGGCGCGGTGGTGCCCGCCTCGCCGGTCGGCTTCAGGTCGACATCGGTGGTGGCATCGGCCACCGGGACGAAGACGCGGGTATTGGCAGCGACCCGGGTGTTGAACCACAGGTCCCAGGCGATCGGGCTGTCGCGGATGTTGCGCGCCTGCGCCTCGAACAGGACGCTGTCCGGTGCTGCCGGATCCAGTCGCACCGTCTTGTGCAGCCGGACTCCGGTGACCGGGCTGTCGACGCCTTCCAGGACGAAGTGCTGGCCGTCGCGCGCGACGATCCGGGTGCGCGCCAGCGACAGGTAGGGATCCGGCGGCCAGTTCGCTGCGGCGGCGCGGCGCGCGGGATTGGCGTCCTGGTGCAGCCACCATCCACTCTGCGGGCCGACCCAGACGTCGTGGCCCAGATAGGCGATATCGCCGGCCTGGGGCGACAAGGTCGGTCGCGGCTGGGTATGCACGGCGTCGCCGACCTTGAGCACGTTCGGCTCGCCGACGAGGTGCCAGGCCAGGACGCGCCCGCCAAACGCGTCGGTGGCCTCGAGGCGGACATGGCCGTTGTCCAGCACCAGTGGCGCGGCGGGTGGCGCGGCGAGTGCCGGTGCGATCACCGGACCGAGCAGCAGGCAGGCGGACAGCAGGCAGCGACGTCGAACGCGTGGGGTCATGGCGCGGATCCGGGTAGCGGGCCTGCATTGTCACCCGCGCTGGTGCGCCGTGGCAGGTTCAGCGCGGCGGCATCGGCCACAGCCGGCGGCGCTGCAGCCAGCGCAGCCACGGATAGGCCATTCCGGGCGCGCGAGCGGCGACCGGGTTGCAGCCGCGCCAGCGGCGCAGGTCGTCGGCCAGGTCGGTGACGCTGGCGTAGCGCTGCCCTGGCGTCTTGTGCAGGGCCTTGAGGGCGATCGCATCGAGATCGCCGCGCAGGCAGGCGATGTGGTGCGCGCGCGCAGGATCGGCGTCAGCGCCAGGCTGGCGGGCCAGCATGCGCGAAGGCGGCGGCACATTGGCGCGCAGTACCGAGCGCTCCCACTCGGCATCGGCATGCCGGCGCAGCCGGTAGGGCTTCTCGCCGCACAGCAGCTCGTACAGCACCACGCCCAGCGAGTAGACGTCGGCGGCGATGCCGCTGTCTTCGCCGCGGATCTGTTCCGGCGCGGCGTAGTGCAGGGTGAAGGCACGCTCGCCACCGCCGGTCGCCACCGGCTCTGCCTGGTCCAGGCGCCTGGCGATGCCGAAGTCCAGCAGGCGCACCCCGCCCTGTGCATCGACCAGGATGTTGGAGGGCTTGAGGTCGCGATGGACCACGTTCTGCGCGTGTACGTGCGCGAGCGCCTCGCAGACCTGCAGGAACAGGCCGACCCGGGCCCGCACCGGCGGCTGCGTCCGCTGGCAGTGGGTGGTGATCGATTCGCCTTCGACATAATCCAGCGCCAGGTACAGCTGGCCGGCGCCGTCGGCGCCAGCGTCGCGCAGGCGCGGGATATGCGGATGCGAAAGCAGCGCCAGCATGTCGCGTTCGCGCAGGAAGCGCGCGCGCAGGTGCGGATCAGCCAGGTCGGCGCGGAGCAGCTTCAGTGCCACCGGCGGGGCGGACGGCACCCGCGCGTCGAGGGCCAGCCATACCTGCCCCATCCCGCCTTCGCCCAGCAGCCGCTGCAGACGGTAAGGCCCGACCGGATCGCCCGGCGCAGCCGCCTGTTCGTGGTGGCCAAGCAGCGGCTCGCAGATGAAGGCGCCGCTGTCCTGCTCGATCGCCAGCAACGCACGCAGTTCCGCGGCCAGTCCCGGCTCGGCCATCTGCAGCTGTTGAAGCCGCTGCTCGCGCAGCTCCGGCTCCAGTTCGAGCAGTTCGTCGAGCAGCGGAGACAGTCGCCGCCAGCGCTCGGCGTCCATCGCGCTCAGGGTTCCTGCATCGACGCCAGCAGCAGCATGCGCGCCTTCTGCCAGTCGCGGCGGATGCTGCGCTCGGACCGCTGCATCAGCTCGGCGATTTCCAGTTCCGACAGCCCGGCGAAGTAGCGCAGTTCCACCACCTTGGCCAGGCGCGGATCCAGGTCGTGCAGGCGGTTGAGCGCCACGTCGAGCGCGAGCAGGTTCTCGTCTAGGCGTACGCCGCTGTCGCTGTCCTCGGGAATCTCGGCGACGCGTTTCAGGTCGCCGCCGCGCTTGCGCGCCAGCCGGTTGCGCGCGTAGTCGACCACCACGCTGCGCATCGCCGAGGCGGCATAGGCGAAGAAGTGCGCGCGGTCGTCGAAACGTGCGCCGCCGCTGGCGCCGAGCAGCTTGAGGTAGGACTCGTGGACCAGGGAGGTGGGATCGAGGGTGTGGTTCTGCTGGCCGGCCAGCTGCCGACGGGCCATCGCGTGCAGCTCGCGGTAAAGGGTCGACAGGACGCGATCCAGCGCGGCGCGGTCACCGGCGCGCGCCGAATCCAGCCACAGGGTGATGTCCGTCGTTTCGGCCATTTCGCAGTCCGTGCCATCCGCCCCTTTGATGGCGCGGAATATAGTCGTGCGCAGGCCGGATGGCGTGAAGAACTCAGCGCTGGCAGCGCGGGCACCACACCGTGGCCCGCTGGCCGATCGTGGCATGCCGCAGCGGCCTGCCGCATTCACGACAGGGCTCGCCCTCGCGCCCGTAGACCAGCAGCTCCTGCTCGAAATAGCCGGGCGCCCCGTCTGGACTGATGAAATCCCGCAGCGTCGTGCCACCGCGCTGGATGGCGTGGGCCAGGATCTCCCTGGCCGCGACCGCCAGTCGCCCGTAACGCTCTCGCGAAACCTTGCCAGCCTCCCGCAGGGGGCTGATGCCGGCCCGGAACAGGCTCTCGGCGGCATAGATATTGCCGACGCCAACCACGACCTGCTGGTCCATCAGGAAAGTCTTCACCGGCGCCCGGCGACCGCGGCTGAGGGCGAACAGATAATCACCGTCGAAGTCGTCCGACAGCGGCTCCGGGCCCAGGTCCGCCAACAGCGGATGGGTCTGCCCAGCGGCCTGCCACAACAGGCTGCCGAAGCGGCGCGGATCGTTGAAGCGCAGGATGCGCCCATTATCGAGGCTGATGTCGACATGATCGTGGCTGCGCACTGGCGTGTCGCCGGGCAGCACGCGCAGGCTGCCGGACATGCCCAGGTGCAGGATCGCCGTGCCCGGGGCATCGGTTTCGACCAGCAGATACTTCGCCCGGCGCTGCAGGCCGGTGATCTTCGCGCCCGGCAGGTGGCGTTCGATCTCCGCCGGAATCGGCCAGCGCAGGTCCGGACGCCGCAGGATCACCCCATGGATCGTGCGCTCGAGCAGGTGCGGCGCCAGGCCGCGCAGGGTGGTTTCTACTTCGGGCAACTCGGGCATGGCTGCAGTGTAAGGCCGGTGGTTTCCGAAAGCACAAAAAGACAAACCCCCAGCCATGTGGCTGGGGGTTTGGGGATAAAGCCCCTGGCGATGACCTACTCTCGCATGGCTTGAGCCACACTACCATCGGCGCAGCTGCGTTTCACTTCCGAGTTCGGGATGGGATCGGGTGGTTCCACAGCGCTAATTTCACCAGGGAGACGGTTGGAGCGTCGCCAGTTTTTGCTTTCCTTCAAAAGTCCGCACATGGATGTGGGGGCTCTTGAGCAGGGAAGCGCATACGGCGCTCTGTCTCGCATAGTTACTTGTGACGTAGCTTGCATTTGGTATCTACCAACGTTGTCGTTGGGACCAAGGCAACTTGAGGTTATATGGTCAAGCCGCACGGATCATTAGTATCAGTTAGCTCAATGCATTGCTGCACTTACACACCTGACCTATCAACCACGTAGTCTACATGGTTCCTTTAGGGGGCTTGTGCCCCGGGAAGTCTCATCTTGAGGCGCGCTTCCCGCTTAGATGCTTTCAGCGGTTATCGCTTCCGAACATAGCTACCCGGCAATGCCACTGGCGTGACAACCGGAACACCAGAGGTTCGTCCACTCCGGTCCTCTCGTACTAGGAGCAGCCCCTCTCAAACTTCCAACGCCCATGGCAGATAGGGACCGAACTGTCTCACGACGTTCTGAACCCAGCTCGCGTACCACTTTAAATGGCGAACAGCCATACCCTTGGGACCGACTACAGCCCCAGGATGTGATGAGCCGACATCGAGGTGCCAAACACCGCCGTCGATATGAACTCTTGGGCGGTATCAGCCTGTTATCCCCGGAGTACCTTTTATCCGTTGAGCGATGGCCCTTCCATACAGAACCACCGGATCACTAAGACCTACTTTCGTACCTGCTTGATCCGTCGATCTTGCAGTCAAGCACGCTTATGCCTTTGCACACAGTGCGCGATGTCCGACCGCGCTGAGCGTACCTTCGTGCTCCTCCGTTACTCTTTAGGAGGAGACCGCCCCAGTCAAACTACCCACCATACACGGTCCCCGACCCAGATTATGGGCCCAGGTTAGAACGTCAAGCACGACAGGGTGGTATTTCAAGGATGGCTCCGCCACAGCTAGCGCCATGGTTTCATAGCCTCCCACCTATCCTACACAGACGAACTCAACGTTCAGTGTAAAGCTATAGTAAAGGTTCACGGGGTCTTTCCGTCTTGCCACGGGAACGCTGCATCTTCACAGCGATTTCAATTTCACTGAGTCTCGGGTGGAGACAGCGCCGCTGTCGTTACGCCATTCGTGCAGGTCGGAACTTACCCGACAAGGAATTTCGCTACCTTAGGACCGTTATAGTTACGGCCGCCGTTTACTGGGGCTTCGATCAAGAGCTTCGCCTTGCGGCTGACCCCATCAATTAACCTTCCAGCACCGGGCAGGCGTCACACCCTATACGTCCACTTTCGTGTTTGCAGAGTGCTGTGTTTTTGATAAACAGTCGCAGCGGCC